>OGCQ01002406.1_pt1 | contig 19271 bp, 14 predicted proteins | sample 1570161 | NCBI WGS metagenome assembly OGCQ01 (sample SAMEA4384402, study PRJEB24528) | human gut metagenome
TTTTTTTTTTGATATAATCTATTAAAATTTTACCTATTGAAAGAAGTACTATGATTGAAACAACAGAGATGGGCGCACTATTCAAAAAGTTTCGCTTATCAAAAAAATTAGCTTTAAAAGACGTTGCTGGTGACTACTTATCTATATCTTTCTTGTCAAAATTTGAGCGTGGAGAATCAGAAATTTCTTTATCTCGGTTCTTATTACTACTAGAAAATCTAGATGTTAGTATAGAAGAATTCTATGGTATTCTCTCAAAAGAAAAAACGACTTATACAGAACTACTGTTAGAACGTGTTAGTAAGGCGTATTATCAAAATAATATACTTGCTTTAAAAAAATACCTAAAAGAAGAGAATAAAAAATATCATGATAGCAATAAAAAATTATTCCTGTATAATACAATCATGATTGAATCCTTTTTATCTACAATTACAGAGGAAGACGTAGATGAGGATAAAATAAAAATTATCACGGATTATCTTTTTGATATTGAACAATGGGGTAAGAGGGAGTTGATAATACTAGGAAATAGTATGCCAGCTATTTCTTCAGAAACTCTCAATGTACTTGTCAAAGAAGTCATTTACAGAACAACTCTTTTTGGAAATAATGAATCAAATTTAAAAATTAGGATTGATTTACTGATAAATGCAACATCTGAATTTATTGAAAGAAATCAACTAGATTTAGCAAAGTCGTATTTAGATATAATTTCAGATATAGGTATTCCAGAACTCTTTTTACACGAAAAACTTGAGTATAATATACTTTTAGGAGCTTTCTGGATTAAATCAGGTAAAGTTGAAATTGGAAAAAAACTTATTGAGAACTGCCTTTCAATCCTCAAAACTTTAGGAGCAAATAATCTACTCGTATCTCACGAAGCCTACTATGAAGAACTACTAAATTCCACTATATAACAATATCTAACTTTGATGTTTAAAATGGTGTAAGCTAGAACTATAAAAAGATATTATCTTTTTATAGTTCTAGCTTTTTTTAAGGAGAATATTTATGATTGATACCATGATTTTTCCAACTAATCTATCCCCAGATAACTTAATTATTAACTCTAACTTTACCTATGTATTTTCAACTAATAAATCTATCCCATACCAAGGCTGGAAGATACATATTTCAGCAACATTAGATAATTATCAAATAATATTAGATTCTGTAACTACTATCTGTTTAACGAACGATACCCCATTTAAATTTATAAACTCTATAGAAAAATTATTTTTTATCTTTTCAAAAAAGACATCTCAAACTGAGATTGGAAAGTTTATTACTATCTACCCTGAAAACGATCAAACCTTTCTCTATCTACTCGATGTCCTATATCAAGAATTAAAATATGAATCTGGCATCCAAATAATGACAGACCAAAATTATAAACAGTCACAGGTTATATTTTATAGGTATGGACTCATGAATGCATCTGTAAAAAACGGCCAAAGACCCTGTCTTTTTGATAATAATGGTGTTGCATATCCAGATCTACCGGGTGCATACTATTCTTGCCCTGAATTTGTAACAGAATACTTTCCTGAAAAAACTAATACCTCTACTATCCTAAATGAGAGATACGATATGAAATCCATCCTTTATCAAACTGGTGCAGGAAATATCTATATCGCAATCGATATTACTAATTCCCAAAAAGTGATTATAAAAGAAGCTCGAAAATATGTCTATGCTACTAGGGATATTACTTCTATAGAATTACTAAAAAATGAAGCTAAAATAATTAAAAAATTATCAGGTTCAGTAACTCCTAATTACATTGATGATTTTTATTTAGAAGGTAACTATTACCTCGTTGAGGAATTTATTGAAGGAAAAACACTTAACGCTTTAAAAACAGACTTTAATTTACTCCTAAAACGAACTCCTTCAGAAATTACAACTTTCAATAATAAACTCCAAAAAATTATTTCAAAGCTATTTAAATCATTAGAATATATCCATAATCATGGTGTTATTGTTGACGATATCTCCTGTAGTAATATCATATTAACATCAGAAAACAAAGTTTATTTTATTGACTTTGAAACAGCATATTTAAAAAATGAAAAACCATTGATAGCAACAACAAATAGCTGCTATCCAAAAACAATATATGAAAAATTTGAACATAAAGATATAGTCAAATTATGGTACTGTATCATCAATCTATTAACCAATGCAAGTTCACTTTTAAAATTTGATCAAACTGGAACAGCGACCTTAAAGCTATTTACAAAGATGTGTTTAGAGATGAACTTCCCTTCACAACTATTAAATAAATTTATGAAAGACTTTAAGTTAGAAAGGAACAATAGAATGTTTTTTATTAACTTTATCAAACTAGGAATGGATTTGGAAAAACTCATATATAAACGAGATCAACTGTTAGATACTCTAGTAACTAGTTCTACAATTTTTATAGAAGGTAAATCTTGGTGTGAAAAAGTAGATAACTATCTAGCAATAAATCAATTAGGACTTACTCCATCTGATAAATTAACAGTAAAAGATATTCAAGGAAGTGATTTAGATTCTCAGTTAGCAAGAATTTTACTAGATGAATCACAAGAAAATTTATCTGACGACATGTTATCTGAAAACTTTTTTAATGATCTGGAATACAAAGAAAAATATCGTCTACTAACCATTTTAAACTCAAAACTAAAAAATCCTAATTTATTTAGGAAGCTAGTAAAATCTATTATTTCTAATAACATCAGATACGAAAAAAATGTTCCTTATCTAATCATTGAAGACTATCTTTCTCCATATCTAGTAGATGGAAACTCAGGTTTAATTATTGAATTAATAAAATTTAGTATTTCTGAACAAACTACAGAATATGATGATTTTATTAAAAAGCTAGCTAGAGGAGTAGAACATCCCTATGCCAAAAGTACATCACTCTATAATGGATTAGCAGGGCTTGGGCTTGCAAATGCCTGGTTATATCGCTATTTTGATAAAATGTATTATTTACAGACTAGTATTGATATCGTTAATCACATTTGTGATTACTCAATAGAAAAAAATGGTAAATTTATATTAATTGATCCAATACGTGATGAAATAAAGTATAGCTATTCTCATGGCATGTTAGGCCAATTCTATTTTTTTGAAACTCTTATCTCTTTGATAAGTAAGGTACAAAATAAGGACAAAAATTATGAAAAAATACATCTTACAATTTAAATTTAAAAATTTACTGCATCTATTTCTTATTGCTTGTAATTCTGCATTTCTTGTAGGTGCTTCTGTTACCTTAGCATTTATGACCAATCAATTAGTCGCAGCTAATTTTAAAAGCTTCCTTATTTGGTTGGGAATTGAAATATTACTTTACCTTCTCTATCTTGTATTTACTTATATCATTACTATTCATCAAGCTAAGTTAATACAAGAAATGTCTCTAAAAATTCGTTCCGATTATATCAAAAATATAACTAATTCTTCTTTCCATACTTTCCAAAGCAAAACTATCGGAGATCATCTCTCCATTTTAAATAATGATATTCAAATCATCGAAAATAGTGGCTTTTCAAATTTATACAGTCTATTTTCTACATTATTTACCACTCTCTTTTCTATTATTGCTCTTTTAAGTTATGATATTAGAATTGTAGTTTTAACTATACTATTAACAATTTGTCTTACATACCTTCCTAAACCATTTGCTACAAAAATGCAACATTTTATGTCGCTATTTTCAACTGCAAACGAAGAGCTCATATCTGGATTAAATGACCAATTATCAGGATACAAAACACTTTATTATTCGAATAAAAAACCTACTCTATTAATTCAGAACACAAAAATAATTAGGAACTATATCACACAAAAAGTAAACTTTACTCAAAACAGTACTAGAATAGAGACAATCATGTCTGCATTTTCTATTATGGCACAAATGTCAATTCTTTTCTTGACAGGTTTACTTATCACTTTAGGACAAGTTTCAATTGGTTCTATATCTTCTGTAGGACAAATTTCAGGTAATATTTTTAATTCATTAACAACACTTAATCAACTACAAGTGTCAATTCATTCTGTTAAACCTTTATTTTTAAAATTTGAGGTTTCTTCTAAACATACTGAGAAAAGAACAGTAAATAACATTGAGAATATTGATATTTCCGATTTAGAATACAATTTTGGTAATAAGACAGTCTTCTCTAAACTCAATCTCAACTTAGTTAAAAATAAAAAATACGCTATTATCGGTGAATCTGGAAGTGGAAAGTCAACATTGATAAATATTATCTTAGGAAATCTCCAGAATTATACTGGTCATGTAAAATACAACAATTTAGAGTTAAAAGAAATTGATGAAAATTCCATTGTTTCTCAAGTCGCATATATTAGTAATTCCACACATATTTACAATGACACACTTGAAAATAATTTAACTCTGTGGTCTCAAGACATTACACAAAATGAAATAAAAAAAGCTTTGAAAAATGTCAATTTACTGGACTTACAGGGGCGTTTAAAGGAAAAGGTATCTAATGATCTACTTTCAGAAGGCCAAAAACAAAGAATTGGTATTGCAAGAGCCCTATTAAAAGGCAGTAAAATTATTATTATGGATGAAGCTACAGCCAATCTTGATAAGACTAATGCTGATTTTATTGAAAATAATCTTTTAAAAAATCCTGATATTACCTACATTACCGTAACACATCACCTTAGTTCAGAAAGAGAAAAATACTTTGATCAAATCATTAAATTAGCATAATAATGTGCAGAAGCTTTTGGCGACCAAGTCCTCATCAGAAATCTAAAAATGGAAAAAGATTTAAATACAAAATAACGAATCTAAGTGACATAGATGTCCTTTAGATTTGTTTTGTTTATACTCATTTATATCATTTAAGCAAAGAGGTAGTGTAAAATAATCTATGGGAAATACAGAGTAAATATTGCTCAAATCTTTTGTCAATTATATAAAAAAGTGTTAAGAAACTTAAAGTAAAAGCTTGTTCAGATAATATTCACATTTTGGTCAGTTTACCCAAACTAAGTATTTCCTCAGTTACGGAGTACTGAAAGGGTAAGAAGAGTAAACCAACCGTTTTGTACTGATTCTGAAAATTATTTTGTAACCTCTTATCTTTACATTTGTTGCTCTCTAGCCTTGCATTGATATCAAAAATCTATATAATAATAATTAAAAACAGAGCCAGAAGAAAGGGTGAGAATTATGTTTATGATCTTGGTTCTATTACTAACATTAGCGAGTTTCTTATATGTTACCATCGGTATCGCCAAGAAAATCTTTTCAATTTTCGCCTTAATTACACCAATTGTAGTCTTAGGTGTTGGGCTTCTTATCGCTATGAATTAACAAAAGTCAAGGGGGGTCACTATCTTACAGGTAGTGACCTTTTTTGTTATGCTTTTAATGTCAAAAAAGGCATTAAAGGAGAAACATATGAAAGCACTTAAACTTATAAGAGAGGACGGTTATGAGAACGTCCATTATGCTAGTTTAGGGGAGCAAAAATTTAAAACATTGGTTGTTGCAGATAGGAAAGATGAACAAGAACAATGGTTTGAGCAACCAGAAATTGAATGTGTTCCAGAAGAAGTTTCAGATATCATTCGAAACTATACACTCCCATATATTGATCTCGGAAATACTGAAGATGAGTATTTGTTAGAACAAGCAACTAATAAGGTTGTGTCAGTTGTAGTAGAGAATGTACTTGAAACACAGCCATTTATTCCGAGAAATAGAAATGGTCGCCCTATCGGTGAAGGTGTCGCATTCTGCGATATGTTAGTAGGGCGTGTTCAGAATGGAGAACTTGCTGGAACAACAGTTTATATTAAGCAAACAGAATCTGGCTTCCGCCAACCAAAAGACTTCTTTAAAATGGTTGGGCGTATTTTCCCTTGCAAATTAACTGAAATTCATATCCAAACTATCGACAATTATAAACTAACGATTAATAACCCATCAAACTATGTTGTTGAAGGTAGTATTGAGTTAGCTGAGTGGTTAACTAATTACCAGCTTCTTCAGCAAATTGAAAAGAGTAAAGATAACTCTTCTCGTAATCGAGATAGAAAAAACATCTTGGAACGTACTCATGAAGGTATTGTTTCTGCCGTGATTAACAATGGTAGTAATGCAGGTATCATGGTAATGACCAAAAAATTACAAACGGTATTCATTCCAAAACATAGGGTAAGTTATGAGTGTGATTCTTCATTTGTTAACCTAGACGAAGTAGTGTCAGTCTTTGATAGGGTGGAATTTAAAATTACTGGGGCCAATACCCAAAAACCAAGTCCAAATCAAAGAGAACGTCACATTATCCATGACTATATTCGTATCGAGGGAGATATGAAAGTTCTCGAAGAAGCACCTCAAGATGCTTTGATTGAGATGATTGATAATAAGAAAGTCATAGGACGATTGTTTAAAGTGCGATTTATCAGTTTTGATCCACAGAGTCTACATACAGTAGAGTTGGTTGACTTTCCAGGTATCAAAATTAAAATGAAGGACTCGGGTTCTTTAAATCGAGTTCCTTTTAAGCAAGGAGATGAAATTTCAGTTGTTATTCAAGATGCTCATTATCGCTGGGTAGACGCAAATAGCAGGGGGCGTCGAGTGGCTAAAAAAACTGAAGAAGTGAGCAGTAATTCACAGAATACGGAAGAGAAAAAATGTCTGTTTCGTATCAAATCACGTTTCAATAGTTTCTATCCAAATCGTGTGAACAGTAAAATCTTATCAACATTTTTTACTAGTTGAGTCGCATATAGTTCCCTCTGAAATGGGAACTTTTTGTTTACGTTCGGAACAGAAAAATTTAACAAGGAGGGATCATGAATCATCACAATATCAATGCTATTGTCTATTATCTGATAGTCTTTATTCGCTATGTCTTACCTATTACCTTGGTCTTCATCGGAATCGGTAGGTGGAGTTATGCTAAATCTATCAATAATCCAGAGAAACAAATCATGGGAGTAAATTTTGCCTTAAAATCAATTTTATTCTTATATATCGTTACTTTTATCCCTATTTTCATCATCTATGGACTCGCAATGATATCAAAGGGAGGCACACATAGTGGTGACTTCTCTATGATTAGTTTCGTAGAGGTCTTTACCCTAATAGAAATTCTAGCAGTTGGAATATTACCTGCATATGGTTTCATACAGGGATACATTTATCACTATCAATGGTTGATTACAGAAGGTAAGAAAACAACAAGCTTACCTCGACGAAATCTATTCATTAGACTTGGAATAATAAGTCCGATTGCTATTGTTTTATTTATGGAATTCTTGAAAAGAATGTTTGCTTACTAGAAAGGTGCTTTATGCGGAAGATCTTGAAATTATTTTTTAATCGTTATTATACAAATGGTAAGCGAACTATAGATATCTTGCTGTTTTGTTGGCGAAAATATATTGATTGGGTATATCATATATCTTTTGGATTATTTGCTTTCAATATTATTATGTTTATCTTTAGATGGCGTTTGCCTAATTGGGTATTTATATCTTTATTTATATTTTTGTTCGTTAATATGGCTTTAGTTTTATACATTGGTGTATGGCACAGTAATGTTACAAGTCGTCAAATTTTCGTCTTATTTGAAAAATATGATACCTTGAAACGAGCAGAACGAAAGAAGATTATTGGTAAGTATGCTATAAGAGCAGCACTAGCAGCAGTACTTATATCTTCTGGATTATATGTACTAACAATCAATAACTTTATCTTATCCCTCATCAATCGTATGTATGATGTAGCAGATAATTATCTCAAATATATGCCCTGGTCAATACCAAATGGAAGTCAGACAGGTATTGTATTAAGTTATCATACACTCAAACCCTTAATAGGAGCTGACTGGTTCAACAGTTTATTATTGTTGACTCCGATTGGAGCAATTGGTCTTATTTTTTATAATAGTTATGCGACTGGGATTGCTGAAAAAACCTACGAGAAACTTGTTGAGCAATGGTTAGGTGGACGTTACTTCCAAGACAGTGTATTAAGTAATATCGTTCATAATCAAGATGAAAAAGGTCAAGCGAATTTGGTTATGGGGCTTAACTCTAAAACTGGAGAGCAAGTGATTTTACATGCTAATGAGAGAACCTATCATACTATTATCTTTGGTTTGATTGGTACTGGTAAATCGGCAACGATTCTGATTCCAGCAATGCTACAGGATATGGAAAATATGAAATACTATCTATTATCCTATCGTAAGTATTTGATGAAAGTAGAAGAAGAACTGGAACAAGGATTCTTTAGCACAGAGTTTGAGCGTAGGAAAAAAAGACGTGAATTGTTGGAGCAGTGGTATAACAATGGTTATGCTGCAGAGCTTACAAATGGTATTTATATGACTGAACCATCAGGTTCGATGTATGGCACAATTGTTAAGTACGCTCATAAAATGGGCTTCCCGGATGAAATGATTTGGACTCTAGACCCTACTAACCCAGGAACTGGTGCAATTAATATTTTGGATGGAGATACTACTCAGGTAAAAGGGGCTGTTCGAGACTTATTTAAACGATTTAGTGATCCAAGTGGGACTGGTTCTTCTTTCTTTCTTAACCAAGAAGGACAACTTACTGATAATATCATTACGGTCATTAAAGAGGTAGCGTTGATACCAGATGCCCCAATAAACTACATGTTAAAAGGTAAGTCTCCAACACTAACTGAATTCTCAAATATGTTACGTTCTAGTGATTGGATTGAAGCCTATATTGCTGTTTTTGAACAATTACTTAATCGAAAGAAAAGGCTTTTTGAAGAAACGTTGAAAAAGCATGAAGAGTTCTTAGAGCAGGAAAAAGAAAAGTGGTTAGAGGAATCAGAGTACAATCGTGAACACGAACAACTCTTTGATACTATCCTTAGACCAGAGAATGTTCATGAAGCTATAAACGCATTTAATGATGAAAGAAATAAACTTGAAAATCTCCAAAGTTCTTATGATTATTTTATCAATGCTCATCAATTAAATTCGTACACAGAGGAATATTATTATACCTTTGATGCTAACGTGTCTGGTCTAAAAGCAGTTATTGATGACCTATCATCTTCACCAGAAATCCGTCGTGTATTTTTCTCTCAAAGTACCAAAGATTTAGATATTGTTTTAAAAACGGGTGGAATGATTTTGGTCAATTCTGCTAAAGGTGTTCTTGGTAAAGAAAAGTCTCGAATGGTAGCACAGATGGTAACATTAGTTATGCAAAATGCTGCTCAAAGACGTCTTCCAGATAAGTCTCCTTTCTTTGCTTTTTATGAAGATGAAAAGAATGGTTACTTGATGCCAGGTAATGATAGTAACTTCCTAGATGAGTCTCGTAAGTTCCATGTTCCAGTTATGCATGCTTATCAACATGACGAACAAATTAGGGATTCTATTGGCGAATCTGGGGCTGATGCAATCAAGATGTCTTATCGTAATGCCTTTACCTTCCAACAAACCTCAACAAAGGTTGTAGAGTTCATTAATCTACGTTCAGGAGGAAAACATTATGCTCTTAAAGAAACCAAACGTGCAGCAAACGATGATCTCTTAGCAGGAAATCAAGGGAACTCAAGTGCTACTTCAGAGGAAGTAGTAGAAGAAGATAACTTCACTGCTAGAGATGCAAATAACCTAGAAAAATTCCAAGTTGGTGGTGTTATCGTCAGTGATGATGAAGTCTCAAATATGATTTATTTGACAACATCTCCGCATTTTGAAATGGATATTTCAAAGGACTCTTTTGTCTCACATACACCTTTCAATAAGGTTTATGGGCTTGGAGAGGAAGAACCGGAAATTGCAAAAGCATACAAGTTGTGGAGAGCAGAAGTGATAGAATATTATGCTCAAAAAGAGTCTGAAAGCCACCTCTATGAAAGTGATTTTACTGAAGAAGAATGGCAAGCAATCATGGATGTTAAGGTGCCAAATGTAGACAGTAATGTGAATGATACAGTTGGGAAAAAAGATGATTCCCCATCAGTTAAAAGAACAATCTTAGTCAACGATAGTATAACAGAACATAGAGAAGGTACTTCAATTAGAGAAGAGGTAACAGAGGATATTGAGCAAAAAGAAGAGGTCAATAACTCAGAGAACCCACCAGTTGTTGAAAAAAAACAAACTGTAAATAGCAAAAATGATATTGGTGAGTTAAAGGATAAAGAAATAACTCAAAGAGTGATCCTAGCTCCATCATCTACACCCGAAACAGTTGATACTCAAAATATACAAGCACCTAATCAAGAGTTTGAATTACCTCAAGATCTCTCTCGTGTAGCTCGTGAGAAAGCAACTAGAACTTTAGAAAGTAATGTAGAACAAATGGATATTGATGAAGAAGAAGGGTTTTAGATAACATAAAAAGCAACGGAAATTTCCGTTGCTTTTGTTCTAATTTTGAGAGTTATTATATGTTTCTTTATTTGCCTTATAAGCATCCTTTCTTGTTTTTTCTTCTGCTTTTCTTCGCTTAATTTCTTTCTTTACTTCTGTAACCTTATTTTGTGTTTCAACAACTAACTCATCAATAGATAAATCTGGATTTTCTAGTTTTTTCAATTCAAAATAGATCTGCCCTAGTTTATCAGTCTGTGATTTTTGATAAGCTTTAAGTTGCTCTGTAGCTTCTTTCTTTTGTTGTTCTAAGGCTTCAAGTTCCTTGATAAAATCTGATTCAGTTTTTTTGTTTTTTCCTGCCATAATTTGCTCCTTAATTATTAATTATGTCTAATAGTATAGAGCAAGAATATTAAAAGTCAACCCATGTCACTCCCTTGAAAATAACCTATTCTAGGGTATACTGAACACTATAGCGACCTATTATAAATGAATCCTAATTGTAGTTATTAAGTGTTTAAAACCCCATAAAACCGGTTTTTACGAGTATTATGTAATAACCAGATTTTATAAATGAAAGTACAGAGAGAACAAACGTCTAAGAGTTTACTGTATTTATAGGGTTGATGACTAATATTAGAAACTCGTAAATCATAAATGAGTAAATAGTGGCTACTATATAGCTAGAATAAACCATGTTTTTTAGGGATTATCGTTATAAAAATAAACTACGACGTTATGAATGAGAGGAGATGAAAGTATCAATCAACATTTTACGGGTACAAGAGAATGCCTGTGTGGGTCAATAGTAAAGGCATAGCACGACTTTTAAAATATTAACTGCACTCTTCAAAAAAAGACCAGACTATATACCCTATTGATTGACTATTTTAGGACTACAAAATGCAAGATATAAAAAATAGAGATTTTACCTCACTTATTTCAAATAAAAAAAATAAAATTCATTACACTCAGAGAAATAAAATAGCTTCTTATTTTGTTTCAAAAAAGCAAAATACCTCACTGTCGTTTTCAGAAGAGGAGCTTATCATCTTTTATCATCTACTAAGGTTTGGTTATTTTGATAAGGAAATCATAGACCTCATTTATACTGCAGTAACTCGAAAATCTAAAACCCCTAATTCATGGTTTTATCGTCTTGTTGGGAAGGTGAATCATCCTATTTCAGCATGTTCGGATGCTAGAAGCGGTAAGAGAAAAATATATTATCTGAACAAAGGTTTCAGTACCTGGTTGCTTACTATGATTAAGGGGATTGATAAAATACGGTTGCTAACAACAACGACAGAATATGATAGGTCAGTATATAGCATTGTCAGTAATAATCTTCTAGGAGGGAAACCACAAACCGTAAATATTCATGATCTAGAGACCAGACGTTTAGTTGCTAAAATCTTAAACAAGCTTTTTTTTAAAAACCAAGATAAGTCTGTTTATGACCTAAACATACAAGTCGTATTTCCTATTAGTCGGGTTAATCTTTTAATGGTTCCTGATGCTGTTGTATTTGTGAACGATACCCCTTTTTTTATTGAGTATGACCGAGCAACAGAACGTCAAACAATTCTACTTTCTAAAATATTTGGTTATGCAGAAGAACCAGCATTCGAAAATTCTAGTTTATTTTTCGTTTTCGAGAGTGGTCGTAAAGATAATACGCAAGTATCTAAACGTTTAATGAACTTTTTGGAATATGTAAATGAGGTTGAGGTTGAAGGTGTGACTGGACATGACATGTTAAAGCGTAAAAATATTTCTTTATTCAGTCAAACAACAACAAATGCGTCTGACGTTATTGTCAAAATCATTCAAGAAAAGATGTTTTCAAATCATAAAGATTGGTGTGATTGCGAGGCTTATGATTTTTCTGAACTACAGAAAATAGATTATCTTGTAAAGGAGATATCAGAACCTTTAGATGATGATAAATTCCAGTTATCAGCTATTGTTGAAACTGACTCATGGGAATTGAAAGAGTACCCTATGATACCTATGGCATATATCAAAAATGACTTGATTCCACACTTAACTAGTCTCTATGAAGAATTCTCAATAGAGTATGAACATATGATCATTGTATTCCCTAAAGAAGTTTTACCAGAAAAAATCAAACTCCCTTTTGATGATTATTTCTTGATTGTTTATAGATAGAGTAAAGGTATTTGTAAATGGATTATTTGGAATACTTAGGAAGAAGACTTGTATGGAAGGTTGATGAATTCTTATCAGCGAAAAAAGAATAAGTCACGCGCAGCAACTGTAACACATAATCATTCTCTCAACTATTTAAAAGTATGTAAGAAAGTCACATGATAGTTTGAATTTGTTGTAAGCATCAGGTGTTGTTTTAAAGATTGAAAGGTAACGATAATTAATGAAAATAAAAATTGAATCTGCTTGGAAAACACTTTGTGATGCATTCCCCAAGCTAAAGGATAATCCTCTTTACAAGGGTTGGTATATTAGCTATGCGATCCTTGTGACGTTATCTATTTTAACGGTAGTTGTAGTGAACCATAGGGTTGTCTATGCATTTCCGTTTGATTGGTTTGGTTTGCTTTTTGGAATTATCTTACCTTGGGTTCTTACGACCTTTTATATCGTATATCAAGGTGTGGACCATGCCCACCAGTTTACATCGACTAAAGTTGTTCTTGGGTTATTCATGTTACCTGTAATTCTGATTGGTTTTACCTCTAGTTATAAGAATGAATACAGTTATAGTAATCGTATGGTTACGACGGTTTTTGACCAGGAACTCACGCAACAAAGTTTCCACGCAACAAAGATTACATCAAATCAGCTTAATTATTTTAAAGAAGATAATGTCATTTATCCTTATAAGAAGAATACAGCTTCAGAGATATATGTGTTCTTTAGACCTGATTGTCCTTACTGTCAAAAATCAATTCCAGTACTCAATAAGAGCTTAACTGAAAAAGAACGAAACAAGATTATCTATGTTAATGTTCTTGACGAAAGTGGCAAGAATTTAGCTAAAGCAATGGGAGTAGAGAAAGCAGCAACAGCAGTTATCTATCATAAGGATAAGAACTCTGGTGGATGGTCTAAACGTATTGAACGAATGGCAGGTGGAAAACATGCTGCACCTCGTCTTGATGAGGATGCTATCCATGATATTGTGTCAGTTGCAAAGGAGGAAACAAAATAATGTATTTATCAAAAAAAGAGATTTCAGAATGGATCGCTAACCTAAAAGCAGGTGACGAGGTTGCTGTCCAAATAACACGAATGGATGGTGTCATAGTTTCTAGTGAGCGTGGCATTGTCGACAAGTGGTTAGGAAAGAGACTTATAGTTGTTAACGGTAAGCATTTTGTTCCTAGCTCTGGTTTGAGACAAAGTAACGCTTTTGTCCCTGGTCAAAAGACAATCATGGAACAACTTTTCCCCTTGGATGCTTTGCTTTTAGATGAGGAAGAACTTGCCAAAAGAGACACCGTTATTCAAAAGTTGAAAGAGTCTGCAGAACTTCTAGAGCACGCGCAGACTTATTCTTCATTAGTCGTTTCTAGGGTGCTTCGTAAGTTATCTGTCCTAGATGTTGGTGATATTTATGATCTAAATGAACTACGTTCCTCTAGTGACACAGAAGACTTAGAAGATAGTGCTTTATTGGATAGACGAAAACTCTCAGAGAAGAAACGTTGTTTAAAGACTCTTGACCGTATGCTTGTCAATTTAAGTCAAGATAATACCTTGGGTGCTTTTAAGTTAATCTCTCTTTTGGGAGAAGTAGCTTCTGAATTTACGGATGCTGAAAATGAGGTAAGTGAATGTTAGCCTATGTAGTTATGTTTGCCATCAAGTGTGTTACTCTTACTTTTGTGAAGAATAAAGAGTCTACAGTAGTCAGTACTTTTCTGAGTGGCACGAATCAGATTTTTCTTAATACGATTGTCTGGTTTCTAAGACTAACAGCCATGTTCCAGTTTTATCTTTTGGTGGTGGACAATAATCTAACTGTTATCCCTATAATTGTTGGTTTCATTCTACCTAATGTCTTGTTCTGGTTTAAGGGAATCAAAGCTTCTTTATCGGATTTGCTTGTACGTTGGTTAAAATCATTTATTGGTCATAAGTATAGAACATGCCCATTTTGTCATGAATCACATTTATTCTTTCGATACACAGAAGACCGCACAGCTGCTTATTACTATCTCTTGACTGAAGATGATAGTCTTGTGGCCATTGGAGATTTTGATAATAGTGATCATCCTGCACGTTTCTTTTTAAGTAACGATGAATCACATTTTGATAAGCTGGTTGATACCATGCTACCTTATATGTTGCCTGGAATGGAAGAGGTGGTCTATGTAGGTGGGCGACAACAGCGATTGGCTAGAGAATTGTATTGTGTCGATTGCCAGGAACGAGTCAGTGAGGATAGCGGGGTACAATTTGGTGAAGTGCTTTTAAGTGAACATAGGCATGAAGATCATAAAGCCCTTGTTTAGTTTTTGGTATTGAAGTTATTCTTAGATATAGGAAAAGCAAACGCACCATTTTTAATTGGTGCGTTTTTGGTGGAAATTAACTTTTTAAAAGAAATAATTGGAATAATATAAATATAAGGATAATTGATATATCCTTAAATATTAAAAAGGAGATTTTCAAATGAATAACTTAAATATCATTTTACAAATTTTTACGAGTATTATTTGTATTCTATTTAACATTATTCGATTGCTTCTTTTATTCAGATGAATATAAGAGAATCGAAAAGACATCTTAACAGATGTCTTTTTTTGCTTAGTGAGGCTAGGTGTATGCTGCTAAGTGATGTTAGCACGCGCGTGAGAAGTGTCTCTTGTAACTTTTGGACGCAAAAAAACTAGGGCCATAGCCCTAGTTTTAATGGAGGTTTGTTCGCATCTGGGTTTGTAGGAGATTATGATGCGAACTGGATTGGATTAGGAGTCTCTATTTCTATTAGGAGGATTAGAGACTGAAAGTATTAATTTCTAGTGTAGTTTCATCGAACTACAAGAAAATTATAGCAGTTTATGAGACAGGACACAATGGAGTTAGGGGGTGTCACACCCCCCATTATTAGAGAATAACTGACTTAAGGTGTAGTGGTATGTTTTATTGTGTGCTATCCTATAATTAGGCTAATAAATAACATGACTAACAAGGAGAAAATGATTATGGTTGGAAGTAGTGAACATGATTTAGAGAGAGACAGTGAATTAATGCTTATTTCCAAAATTCTCAACTTCTCAAGTGAAGACGGTCATGAGTATAAATTTTTACTGGTAGTAGACACCGGTAATAAATTTGCTACAGCAATCAAGAAAAGTGAAAGAACCTCAGAAAAATCACTAGAATTGCTAAAAAATACTTATATGATTGATATTAATGAGTATCCAAATGCGATTGATGAAGTAATTAAGAGGTCACTTACTTTAAAAGACTTAACTCAATTGTTTCCAAAGTTAGTAACAGTTTATGAATTTGTAAATAATAGAGCCCTATCTTATGGCTGGAGGTTTGGTTTTCAGAACCAAAAATTTGCAACCTCAGAGATAAATTTGGAATTAGCGGAACGTATAAAGAAAGAGCTGACTTTACGAAAATCATACCTTAAACGTTTCATATCCAATAGAGAAATAGAGGAACTAGTGTTTCTTCAAGATCTTGAAGAGGGCTTAATTGGGGGAGCGGTTTCCGATAGAGTTGACCAATTAGGTTTTTATCCAATAGAACCTATTACTTTTGAAGAAGAAATTCCATTTTATTGGCCAAGATTTATATTATTTGGTCAAAGAAATCGAAGACTTAAGGCTTATGGTTATCCTCTGATTGAGAATGAGATTACAAACACTTACTTAGGTTTTGTTACTGAAGTACTATCAGTTTATGATGCGACTGTAGGCTCAGACCTTATACAAAAGATTTAATGGGTTTTATTTTTATAGTGAACCTTCCATTGTAGAGTGCTATAATATCAATCGAAGAGAATTGTCTTAATGACATAAAGTATCTAACAGTAATACCTCATTATTTTTTTGTAGTCTTTTGTTATTTAAAGAGGTGGAATTATGAATTTTGTAGCTAGAATTAACTTGAAAACTAACACACCTTATCGTGACGAATTAATCGATTTTTGTTTAAAAGGAGAACAACAGTATTTGGCTATTGGTTGGAGCCGAATATATGGTGAGGGAGAAGTATTAACTTATTCTGAATTTTATGAACGACTTCGTCAAGAGCCTGGTCGATTAAATACTGTGTTGAATATCTTTAAGGATACACATGAAGATAATTTGTTTTGGACACGTGATTTAGATGGTAATTATTGGATATGTAGAGCTAAAGGTGAGGTACTTACAAGGTGTGACAAAAGATTAGACATAGGAGCACTTTTACCGATAGATGCTTATAATTTCGGTATGCAAGTGCCAGGACAAATTAAGGCAGCATTTAACAGAGCTAATGCTGGAACGGCTCAGAAAATTTATGATGCTATTATAGTTGAGTACTCAAAAGCTATTTATAATAAACTATCTCAAACGAATCACTACGATGTTGCTCGTTTAGAAGGTAGTTTATTGGATAACCTGCCTGATTTTGATTTGGAAGAGCTAGTGATTTCCTATATACAGGTAAATTATGACTATTATGTTCTTTCGAATTCTATTGCAAGTAAATCGACGACTATAAAAGTGGAATGCGAGTTTTTATCTAGAGATCCTAAACGGGTGAGAAAGGCAGTTGTTCAAGTAAAGGGTAGAAAAGCCGAAGCACTCGATGCATTACAATTTGCTGATTTTACCCAGAATGGTTATGAAGTGTTCCTCTTTGCACCAGAAGTATTGAATGCTGATAAGGTAGATAATATTGTTGTTATTACGCCAAGTGAATTAATTAACTTTTACGAGAATTATAAAGCAATACTTCCAGACTCCATCACACAGTGGGAGAATTTATACTAATCTAGTTTACTATTGGAATGGAAAAATTGGCTCTGTAACGTTGAGGCCTTAAACACAACAAGTGAATGAGAAGGCATCATAAGAGGTGTCTTCGATATATGAGAGACTAGGTCTATATGGCAAATTAGCCAGAGGATGTTCTCGGAGAAAGGAGTAGGGGAGTGTATACTTTAGAGATCCCTTTGAATACCAAAGGTTATGATGATTTTCTAGCCAAACGTTTTAAATATGGCTACAAGTTAAAACGAGCCGTAACAAATTGGATCAACTGTCAAGAACATCGCCGTGTTAGCTCAGAGGAATATAAGTCTTTGTCTATACGTACTAAAGAGCTAGCAGAGTTAAAGGAAGCTATCTCTAAAGAGAAAGACAAGACAAAGAAACACTCTATGAAGGAAACACATAAGGAGCTTTCAGCGACACTTAAAGCAGATTGGATAGCCTTAAATGATAGATTTGGTCTTAATAGTGGTAAATTCATCCGATATAAAGAATTAGGACAAGCAACTGCCATGTATAAAAGGTATGCAGAAGAAGGGATAATCCACTGGTCTACTATGGAAATTATTGCTCAGACAGTTAAAGGAGCATATCTTCAGCGTCGTAAACAAGGAGAAAGCAGCAATCACGTCTCAGTAGGTCGCTTAATGGATTTTACGACTTTATGGTACCGTAAAAGCAATAACTTCGTGACTGATGAAGGGGTATTCTTTGCGACTGGTAAAGGCAGAAACGACAAGTTATTTATTCCTTTTGCTTTTCGTCGAGGCCAAGAGATTAAGCTTGCCTATGCACTGGAATTTCAAAAATTAGCGTTATATGCTCTTAAACGGACTCTTGTTAAGGGAAATGTTTGGAAATACAGTATCTTATTAGTCTTTGATGGTGTTCCTTATGGATTAGATCATGAGCTACCAAATAAAGGAAACGTGGAAATCAAGTTATCTGTTGAGCAGATGGCGATTACTGCTGCGCGTGATAATGAGACTATTGTTTATGACCTCTCCAATGATTTTGGGTATAGTGAACGGTTGGCGGACTTGGATAAAGCGATAGAAAGTAAGCGTAGAGCCTTAAACCCAGACAACTACGATGAAAATGGTGTTCCGAAAAAAGGGAAGAGAGCATGGGTGCAGGACTCAGCCTATAAGAAACTTCTAGACCAAAAACGTTATATCTGGCATAAGGTAAAAAAAGCACGAAAGAACCGTTTTGGACGGATTGCTAATCAGATCTTGATGTTGGGTGATACCTTTACTCTTTATCAAGAGGACTTCAAATCCTTGCAATCTCGTAAGGACTACAACCCAGAAGAAATGTCTTGGTTTGACCAGCGTAAACAAAAAGGCTTTGAAATTATGTTTAATGCTCCATATGAATTTGTGGCTATTTTAGAGAATAAACTTTCTTTCAAAGACCTTAAACTGAACAAGATTAAACATAAGAAAAAGTGATATAGGGTTATTTGCTTGATTCCTTACCTCAAACGATAAATATGTTATAATAACTAAAAGGGTTTATTTAGGAACCTTCAAGGTAATTATGAATAACCTTGTAAATACCAGATAGCCTAACCGGAAGCCAAGGCAAGAAGGTCGGGAGCTGGTCCATGTCGAGGTTTTGTTACTGTTCTATTTGACATGGTACTAAAACACACACACACACACACACACACGTTTTGTTACTGTTCTATTTGACATGGTACTAAAACAGGTTACCGAAGCACTCACGAAAATAGCAGGTTTTGTTACTGTTCTATTTGACATGGAACTAAAACATAAACTGTATATCATGCACCTTTTAGGTGTTTTTTTTATTTTACGGTAAGTCACTTTTATTCTTAGGTTGCTATTTTTTCATGTGTTTGCTATACTAAAGACATAAATTTTTAATTTATATCTTTTTTTCACCACCTCAA
>OGCQ01002421.1_pt1 | contig 19193 bp, 19 predicted proteins | sample 1570161 | NCBI WGS metagenome assembly OGCQ01 (sample SAMEA4384402, study PRJEB24528) | human gut metagenome
CTAATCGGTGTAGCCAGAGGTTTTGTGATTAATGGCAAAGAGTATGTTGTTCCGATGGTGTGTGAGGAACCATGGGTTGTCAGCTGTGCGGAAAAAGGTGCGCTGCTGGCGGCAGAATGTGGCGGTTTCAAAGCCACCCATACGGGTTCGGTGATGATTTCGCAGATTCAGCTGACAGGTATTAAAAATATTGAAACCTGTTCTATGATGATCCTTGAGCATAAAGCAGAAGTCTTGGCTAAAGCCAATGAAGCAGACCCGGTTCTTGTATCCATGGGCGGCGGTGCTTTTGAGGTGGAGACAAGACCTTTGCAGACCGAGGAAGGACCGATGGTGATTGTTCATCTTTTGGTAGATACAAAAGATGCCATGGGCGCCAATGCAGTGAATACAATGGCAGAGAAGGTGGCTCCTCTACTGGCTGAAATTACAGGCGGCAGACCGTATCTGCGAATTCTGTCCAATCTGGCAGTACATCGTCTGGCAAGAGTCCGTGTGCATGTAACAAAGGAAGTGCTGGGCGGAGAAGCTGTTGTGGATGGTGTTTTGCAGGCTTATGCATTTGCAAACAATGATCCATACAGAGCTTGCACCAATAATAAAGGTATCATGAATGGTTCTAGCCCGGTGGCATGTGCAACAGGAAATGATATTCGTGCACTGGAAGCAGGGGCTCATGCATATGCAGGTATCAGCGGCCATTATCGGCCGATTGTTCACTGGGAAAAGGATAATAACGGCGATTTGAATGGTATGATTGAATTGCCGACGGCTGTAGGTATTGTAGGCGGCACAACTAAAACCCATCCACTGGCTGGGGTAATGCTGAGAATGATGCATGTGGAAAGTGCAGAAGAATTATCGATTGTCATCGCAGCTACAGGACTTGCAGAAAATCTCTGGACACTCCGAACACTGGCAACCGGCGGTCTTCAGGCTGAATTTGTGCCATCATTGGAAAGAAGACAGGAAACAGAAGAATAGAGTAGTTTCGAAACAATCATTAGAAATGGAAAAACGTCCGTTAGGGCGTTTTTCTGTTATATTTTTGGTATTTTTTAGCTATGGGAAAAAGAGAGATGAAAAGAATTATCCCGAATGAGTAATGAACTTTTGAGATATTTGTTGTAAAATAGAAAGGTAATATAATTTTGATGCATGGGGAGGCATGTCAAGGGTACACTTTGTTTTTATGAGGTAAAAAGGGGGAGCAACAAGCATGCAGGATGAAATTGAATTATTACATATGATTCTAAAAAACTGCTTTGGAAATATTTTTGTTATAGATAAGGATGCCAATATTGTCTATGTGAATGATAATGCAGCCAATGCCCTGGGATTGCCAGCGGAAGAACTGATGAGAATGAATGCCTATGAGTTGCTGGACAGAAAACTGGCAAGCAGTGTGGCTGCTTTAAAAGTGCTTGAAACGAAACAGGAGCATATCCAAGCAGTTACTTTTGCAAATGGCAATACCATGGCGGTGAATGCCCGGCCGGTTTTTGATGAGAATGGTGATATCAAAAACGTTGTTGTTTTCAGCCAGGAGCAGAAGGTCATCGAACATTTTATGCAAAGTATTCAGCATGAAAATCAGGTCATCAGTCAGACATTATCCCATGTGCTGCAGGATTCAGAAAATAATGAGCTGATTGCTGTCAGCGATACGATTAAGCACTGCCTGATGATGGCAAAAATAGCCGCATATCGGGAGAGTACCATTATGCTTTATGGGGAATCTGGGGCCGGCAAAGAGGTGATTGCCAGATATGTACATCAAAATAGCCAGAGAAATAAGAAAATATTTTTGCCGGTTAACTGTGCGGCTATTCCACATGAATTAATGGAGTCGGAATTTTTTGGTTATGAAAAAGGGGCTTTTACAGGGTCAAGCCGTTATGGAAAGCTGGGATTGTTTGAATTGGCCGATGGCGGCACAATTTTTATGGATGAAATCGGTGAACTGGATTTGTCTATGCAGTCGAAACTTTTGAGGGTGCTCGAAAGTAAAGAGATTATGCGTGTGGGCGGAACAAAGATTAAGAAAGTGAATGTCCGGGTGGTAGCTGCAACCAACCGTAATCTGCAGGAAATGGTAAGCAGGGGAGAATTCAGGGAGGATTTATTTTATCGTTTGAATGTTATTCCGATTACTGTGCCGCCACTTCGGGAGAGAAAAGAAGATATTGCTGTGTTTGCGGACTATTTTATGGAAAAACTAAATCGCAAATACTATATGAATAAGAAATTTACCAATGAGGCAGTGACTGTTTTTCAGACTTACAGATGGCCGGGAAATGTCAGGGAAATGCGAAATATTGTAGAGCGAATTTTTGTCGTTGTTCAGGATGATATCATTACAGCCCGGCATGTCCGTGAAATTTTGGGTATCGGAAAGGATGTGCAATTTGATAATGAGAATGAAAAAGAACAGCCAAATTCTTTGATAGCATGTGACGAGCAGACCATTCATGAGGCAACGGAAGCATTTCAACGGCAGTATATAGAAAGTATATTGAGGAAATTCAATGGAAATGTTGAGAAGGCTGCAGCGGCAGCAGGAATTGGACGGTCGGGCTTCTATAAGAAAATCGATAAGCTGGGAATGAACAGCAAGGCTTTTAAAGAAAAATAGACAAAAATTAGTAGGTTCTATGATATAATAAATCCATTGGATCAATTTTAAGGAGGACAATTTCTGAATGAAAAAGAGAATTTTGGCGGTTGTGATGACAGCGGCTATGGTGCTGGGAGCGCTTACAGGATGTGGTCAGTCTTCTAAGGATGATAAGACAGAATCAGCTACAGCAGCAGAAACAGAAACCATCAGCTATGATGTACTGACCCAGGTGCGTGTAGGGTATATGCCGAATTATGAATCTCTCTGGGCAGTGGCAACGGCGATTAATAAAGGTTATTTTGAAGAACAGGGGTTGGATATCAAGTTATCTTCTTTTCAGGTTGACGAGGCGGGAATAGGGTTAATGGCATCAGGGTCTGTTGATGTGGCTTATATCGGAGCGGATGTGCATAAGCAGTGTATTGAAGGCGCGGCGCAGATTTTCTGCAGCAGCTTGAAGGTTTCCGGTGAGACTGCCGATTGCCAGGGCTGGGGATGCCTGCCGGGTTATATGGAGGCCAACAAGGACATCCTTGTGAGATTTACAAAGGCGCTTTATAAGGCTATGGATTATGGCTCACAGGAAGCCAACTATGATGAAGTGGCAGGTTATGTTGCGGATATCTGCGGTGCGGATAAAGCATCTGTATTGGAACAGGCAAAAGAAGGCAACTGGATTGACAGCAAGACACTTCTTCAGTATCTGGGAGACGGTACATTGAAGAAATACTATGAAAGCCAGCAGAAGAATTTCATCGATGCTGGTGATGTAGACAAGAAAGTACCGATTGAAGATTATGTACTGTTTGATGTGATGGAAGAAGCCGGCAAATAGTGTTTTATAACTTTATAAATGAGTGAAGAAAGAGATGAACAAATCGGAAATGGATGCGTTTGTCTCTTTTTTGTGAAAATTAAATGTGTAAAATTGAATACATAATACAAAATACTAATATTTAGATTGAATACTGTATACAATCGTGGTATAATCAAATTACAAAAGAGATAAAACATTATTTGACATAAGGAGGTACCGTTATGGGTAGAGAGATTAATCAGAGAAAAGCAGCGATTATTGGTTGTGGTTTTGTTGGTTCAGCAACAGCATTTACATTGATGCAGAGTCAGTTATTCTCAGAGCTTGTGCTGGTGGATGTTGATTTTGATAAAGCAGATGGAGAAGCAAAAGATATTGCTCATGGTATTCCTTTTGCCGGTCAGATGAAAATACATGCAGGCACATATGAGGATCTGAGTGATGCAGCGATTATTATTGTAACTGCAGGAGCAGGCCAGAAGCCGGGAGAGACAAGACTTGATCTTGTGCATAAGAACGTAGAAATTTATGAAAGCATTATTCCGAGAATAGCAGAGCAGAATAAAGATGCTATTTTATTGATCGTATCAAATCCGGTAGATATTTTGACATATACTGCATTGAAGCTCAGTGGTTATCCTGAGAATCGCGTGCTTGGTTCAGGGACTGTGCTGGATACAGCACGATTAAAATATGCCCTTGGTGAACATTTAAGTGTAGACAGCAGAAGTGTCCATTCATTTATTATCGGTGAACATGGTGACAGTGAGATTGCCGTATGGAGCAGTGCCAATGTGGCAGGTGTGCCGTTAGACCAGTTCTGCGAGATGAGAGGCCACTATAATCATGAGACAGCTATGAAGGAAATTGCAGAATCTGTTAAAAACAGCGCTTACGAGATTATTGCCAAGAAGCATGCCACTTATTATGGTATTGCAATGTCTGTAAAACGTATCTGCGAGTGCATTATGCGCAATGAAAAGTCTGTTATGCCGGTATCTTCAATGATGCATGGTGAGTATGGCATTGAGGGAATATGTTTGAGCATGCCGGCTGTTGTCGGCAGTGAGGGTGTAGAGACTCATGTGCCGATTACTATGAACGAAGAGGAAACAAAGAAATTGCAGGAATCAGCAGCAACATTGAAAGAGATTATTGAGGATATTAAACTGTAAAAATCTTAGATGGCATAAGGAATAATGAGTAAATGAGCCGGGAGAACACAATTTTGTGAAGCTCCCGGCTTTTCTATTAATGATAATATACGCATATGCGTAAAGTAAAACAAGATAATATGGAAAGATAATGCAAACCAGAAATTTACTGTGGAATATCCGTTACCAGTGCATCGATATCAGCAGCCTTTGTGATAATGCCCATCTTCAGCAGCCAGTCAGCTGTATTCTGCCAGCTTTCTTTGTTGATAGTCAGGAAGTCAGCGCTGTTGTCAGCCATCAGAGGAAGAAGGATTTCCATACTCTTTTCTTCAACTTCTGAATCCAGAGGATAGTTGGCTTTGTCCTGGTTGTTCAGAAGAATCTGCAGGCAGCCCTGTGGATCATCGAGGACATCCTGGAAGCCTTTTCTGGAAGCACGGATGAATTTTGCCAGTTTGTCACTTTCGTTTTTGACCTGATTTTCACCGGTGACAAGGACAAGCTCTTCATAATCCGGACAGCCTTCTTTTGTAATATCGAAATAAGTCACGTCATAGCCTTCTTTCTGAAGAGCTGGATATTCATGGTTAATATAGGTACCGATGACAGCGTCTACATTGCCACTGATCAGGGATGTATTCAGGTCGAAGCCCACATCCTGCATCGTCACATCGTCATAGGAGAGTCCATTGTGTTCCATCATCGCTTTGACAAAATATTCATTGTCGACAGTGCCCGGATAGCCGATGATTTTGCCTTTCAGGTCTTTGGCGCAGGTAATGTTGCTGGATTTCATAGACATCACGATGTTCAGCGGATGCTGTACAATCGTACCGAGAATCTTGACAGGAACATCCTGATTTGTTGCAGTAGAGATGATGTTTGGCTGGTAGTAGAGACCGGCATCCGCCTGTCCGGCCGCTGTCATCGTGATGGCATCATTTGTATTGGCCGGGAACTGTACATGTACATTCAGTCCTTCTTCCGCATAGTATCCTTTTTCGATGGCAGTGTAGATAAAGGAATGAACAGCATTCGGATACCAGTCAAGGACAATATTGAAATCTTCAAGGTCACCGTTGGATGCTGTACTTTCAGCAGCCTCTGAAGAGGCTGTGTCAGTCTGTGTTTCAGTAGTACTTTCTGAAGCAGTTGAAGTAGCCTCAGTAGTGGAGGTGCCTGCGGAAGAATTGCCGCAGGCAGCCATGGAAAGCGCCATAGCAGCAGTCAGTAAAATTGCAGATAATTTTTTCATCTTTTTCATATAGTATAACCCCTTTGTTTTATTTGTGATTGCTTAGAATTGACATCTAAGCTACTGAATTACTGTTCTTCTTTCATAATACCCAGCATAGCCGCAAAAAGTGCGGTTTTCTCGGTGATTGTCGGAATATAGACCTTTTCCTCAGTTGTGTGCATACCGGATTCCACAGGACCGAATGCGTCAACGGCCGGCACACCGAAGGAATAGAACCAGTTGGCATCTGTTGCTGTCGGTTCGGCAATTTCTTCCATGGTAATACCAAGGAGCTGACCTGCTTTTTCAGCAATCTGGAAAGCTTTGTGGCCCATTTCGTTCTTCTCAAGGGCAGGGAACAGAATACGGTGTGAAACAGTTGTTTCACATACGGGATCTTCGTTGGAAGTAGCCAGAGATTCGATATTGGCTTCGGCTTCGGCAAAGGAAGAACCATTGTCAGGAAGACCTGCTACACAGAATTCCATGTGGGCATCACCGGCAACGATACCATTCGGACGTCCGCCGGAGATTGGCGCTACATTATAGTAGATCTCTCTGTCATAGTCATTGAAGCTGTACAGCTTGAGAATCTTATGCGCCAGTTCTTTGACGGCACTGTGTCCTGCCATATAAGCACCGCCTGCATGGGCTTCAACACCCTTGATATCCAGAGCACCCAGGATAACACCTTTACGCTGGCTGACAACACCGTAACCTTTGTCTGTTTTGGCAGCGCTCTCGAAGATGTAAGCACATTCTGTACCAGGTGCTTCTTTCTCGAAGACCTTGCGGCTGGTAATGGAACCGATTTCTTCATCGCAGCTGTAAAGCATAACGATTTCTTTGTTGGGCAGTAAGCCTAATTCACTGGCAATCTTGACAGCATAGGCAGAAACAGCAAATCCTGCTTTGCAGTCGCCGCTGCCCAGGCCGTGAAGCCAGTTGTCTTCATCGACATAAGGCGGGAATTTGGCAGCATAGCCAACAGGGAAGACGGTATCCATATGCGGATTCAGGAGGATTTTGCCTTCCGGATGTTCCGGTTTGATGCGGGCGATCAGATGGGTGCCGCATCCTTCAAAGAACATTTCTTCCATTGTCACACCGGGGATGGTTTTAAGGACAGCCCGGGCCATATCAATGACCTGCCTATTGCCTTCCACATAATTCGACTCACTGTCAACGGAGGTGAAGCGCATCAGCAAATCTACCTGCTCCTGCAGATAACCTTCTGCTAATTCTTTGATTTTGTTGATATCCATTTGTAAAACTCCTTTCATAGAGAGTGCTGTTCTAAAGCTGTTCAATCATTGTATTTACAGTTCTTTTCGCCATGGGATCGCAATTCTTTCTATAATACCGACAATCGCGACGATCAACATAGCCACTGCGGATAATAAGACAATCGGGGCGAAGACACCGGCACCATCCAGCTGTGTCAGCATACGTTTGCTGAAATAACCAAGACCGCTTTGTGCACCCAGCCATTCTCCGATGGCCGCACCGATAATACTGATCGGAATCGCCATTTTGATGGCTGAGAAGAAATAAGGCAGTGCATTCGGCAGTTTCAATTTCATGAAAATATCCATTTTGCTGGCATTGAAACTGAGCATCAATTCCTCCATTTCACGTTTCGTGGATTGAAAACCATCATAAACTGTAATGGTGATCGGGAAAAAGGTCATCAGTACTGTTACCAGAACTTTGCTCCAGATGGAATAGCCGAACCAGAGAACAAACAGCGGCGCAATGGCTGTTGTCGGGATCGTCTGGGAGGCGATGACCAGCGGATAAAGGGTACGGCGGATGCCTTCATGCATGTCCATGGCGATGGCCAATGCCAGACCCAGGACGATGGAGATGCCAAGACCGATGAAGGTAACGGACATGGTAGCCGGCAGATGCACCATGAACAGCGGTTCACGCAGTTCCCATAACTTCTGGATAACCTGTATCGGTGTGGGAAGAATGTAGGCGGCATTGATGCCAAGTGCCAATGCTTGCCAGCCGATTAAAAGAAGAAAGAAGAGAATCAGCGGCGGTAAATATTTTCTCATATGATCACCTGCTTTCTCAACTGATCGATCAGATATTCTTTTAATTCGACAATCTCCGGTCGTCCCATATCATTGCGGTTTCTAGGATAATCCATGGGAACTTTCAGAACTTCCAGCTCATGGATCGGTGTCTGCTTGACCAGATAAATTTTGCTGGACATAAAGATGGCTTCTTCTACGTCATGGGTGATGAACATAATTGTTTTGTGGAAATGCTGCCATTGCTTCAGCAGCCATTCCTGCATGCTGATTCGGGTTAATGCATCCAGTGCGCTGAAGGGCTCATCTAAGAGCAGAAGATCAGCATCTGTTAAAAGTGTTCGGGCAAAAGAGATACGCTGACGCATACCGCCGGATAAATCCTTTGGATACTTGGCGGCATAATCAGAAAGTCCGACTTCCTTCAGAATATCAGAAACACGCTGTGTCTGTTCTGACTGAGGAACTTTGGCAATTTCCATAGGAAGGCATAGATTTTTCTCAATGGTGCGCCATGGAAAGAGCAGATCCTTCTGGGGCATATAGCCGGCAGCATGTTTCACGGAAGCAATATCCTGCCCGTTCAGAAGGATATTGCCGCTTTTCCTTTTCAAAAGGCCGTTGGTCAGCTTGAAGATCGTACTCTTTCCGCAGCCGCTGATACCGATAATGGAAATAAACTCCTCGGGTTCCACGGTAAAGGAAAGATCGTCAATGATATTGAAATCTTCGCTGTCATATTGAAAGGTGACATGTTGAAATTCTAACATTTTAGAATACTCCTTGGTAAAAGTTTTGTGTGCGGTCTAAAGCGCCATATCCCAGGCCATATCCCAGAAAAGTGATTCAAAACGGCTGCATGTCCTGAAGATATCTTTGAGGTGGGCGATATCTGCTTCAGAACAGTGTTCACCGAGACGATCGACGGTGTCCAGGATGCTCTGGTTGCAGGCCACATATTCTTCAGAAACATAGCCTTTGATCCAGTCACCGTAGAATGGATGGTCAGCGGCTCCCGGAATTTGATTCAGTGCTTCTCCGATCATCTGATAGCTCCATGAGCAGGAGAGAATGGAAACAAGCAGTTCCAGAATGCCTTCATTGTGTCCGACTTCCAGCATATAGTGGGTATAGGAAGTGTTCATGATAGAAGGCTTCACATTCGCTACTTCTTCCGGGGTAATGCCAAGGCGGGCCATATAGCCGCGATGGATGTCCATCTCACCGTTTAATGTGTCGTTCACAAGCTGTGAGAAGAACTGCATCATCTCCGGTTCACGGGACTTGACGATACCCAGGGCATAAACTCTGGCATAGTCATAGAGATAAAGATAGTCCTGAAGCATATAAAAACGAAAACGTTCCAGGGAAAGGGAGCCGTCACCGATGCCGGAGACAAAAGGATGCTTCAGATAGCCGTCCCAGATCTCTTTGACGTCTTCGTATAAGATTTCTGTTAATTTCATAAATTTCCTCCTTAAACGAAGGCGTCTCAAAGAACTGTCAATTTATGGCAGGCCGTTCTCACTGCCAACGTCTCGCAGCGGTACATAAGGCGTTAAAAGACAACGCCTAGGTACCGGCGGTCGTTGAAGCACCTGCCCATAAATTGACAGTTCTTCGAGACACCATATAGTTTATTGAATGATGAATGATTTAGTTTAAATGAAAAAGGAGCTCTGCTAAGAAATGAAACAGAACTCCCGATTAGGTACATGTGTATTCATTACTTATGGCTGCTAATAAAAAGATAATTGAGGTGATCAATCATCATAGCATATAACCATAAATAGTTCATTTACATTGCTTTCCTGCGTTGGGATTATCCACATCAAGTTCAAAGGGTCGGCACAGGCCTCTCAGCAATTAAGCACCCCTAGCAAATTCAGTTTTATTATACAGTATTTGTATACAAAAGTAAATAAAAAAATGAATTGATAAAGAAAGTTATTGTCTGTTTGCAAATTTTGTTTTATACTTTGCGTTATGAGTAGATTAAGGAGAAATAGATCAAAGCAATATAACATCAAGCAAGGCTTGAACATTAGAGAGGAATTGACAGAATGAATCTTGATTACTACAAAACCTTTTATTATGTGGCTTTGAGTAAGAATTTTACGAAAGCTGCAGAGCTTCTTGGCAATAATCAGCCGAATGTAACCCGCTCGATGAATAATCTGGAGGCGGAGTTTGGATGCCGACTGTTTGCGAGAAGCAACAGAGGGGTATCGTTGACACCGATTGGAGAACAACTATTTCAGTATGTGTCGGCAGCCATGAATAATCTGGAACAGGGAGAAGAGGAGATTAAGAAGACGCTGAATATTGAGAATGGGCTTGTGACTATCGGAAGTAGTGAGACGGCTTTAAGGTTAATGCTTTTGGAGCGGTTAGGCAGTTTTCATGAAGAACATCCGAAAATCCATTTTCGAATTTCCAGTTATTCTACACCGCAGACTATACAGGCACTAAAAGAGGGAAAAATTGATTTTGCTGTGATTTCCACACCGGTGGACATAAAGAAACCGCTTCATAAAACACCGCTGGTGACTTTTCAGGATGTTTTAATCGGCGGCCCGAAGTACAGAGAGCTGGCATCGAAGACGCGCAGTCTCAATGAATTGATGAGCTATCCCTTTGTCTCACTTCCACCGGAGACTGGGACAAGAATGTTTTATACACAGTATTTTATGAATCAGCATTTATCTTTTCATCCGGAGATTGAGGTAGCAGCCACAGACCAGATTCGTCTGATGGTTCGCTATAATCTGGGTATCGGTTTTTGCCCGGATGACCTGGCAGCAGATTACATTGCAAGGGGAGAGGTGTGCCAGATCCATCTTCAGGAAGAAATCCCCAAACGCCAGATTTGTCTGGTGACGGATGAATCAAAGGTATTAAGCTCTGCAGCCAAAAAGCTGAGAGATGCACTGGCAGCGGATGCCAGCTACAGGCCTTTTTTCTGTGATTGCTGAAGCAAAAGAACGTGTATAATATAAAGAAAGTGTATATAGCTATTGAAGAGACAGCCGCCGGTTAAATACGGATCTTGCCGGCTGTCTGTCTTGATGTTTTCAAACGAGCCATGGCTCTGGCCAGTGAAGCGCTGGAATGGTAGTATTCCTGAATACTCTGTTTCTGACGCAGCTGTTCCAGAGCCCTTTCTTTGGCTTCTTCGGCACGGCGAACATCGATTTCTTCCGGTTTTTCTGCACTTTCTGTCAGTAAAATGACACGGTTGTTGGCAATCTGGACGAAACCGCGGCCAACATAACCGATATGCCAGGTACCGTCTTCCGTTTTATAACGCATTTCTCCGTCCGTGACGGCAATAACCATGGCTTCATGGTGGGCTAAAACCTCTTTCTCACCGTCAAAAGCGGGAACGATCAGAGAGAGGCAGGGGCCTTCATAGAAGACCCTGTCTGCTGCGATGATTCGCAGATTATACATATCACTCATTAGAAACGCCTGCCTTTCTATTTGACAGAAGCCTGCATTTTTTCAGCTGCACGTTTCACATCATCGATGGTGCCAACGTTAAAGAACGCATTTTCAGGGTAATCATCCATTTCACCGCTGATAATGGCTTTAAAACCACGAATGGTTTCTTCAATAGGTACATAAACACCTTTGATGCCTGTGAAGTTTTCTGCCACGTGGAATGGCTGAGAAAGGAATTTCTGGATCTTACGGGCACGATAAACGGTGATCTTGTCTTCATCGGACAATTCTTCCATACCCAGGATAGCGATGATATCCTGAAGATCTTTGTAGCTCTGAAGAATTTCCTGTACCTTTCTGGCAACTTCATAATGTTCCTCACCGACGATATCCGGTTCAAGAATTCGTGAGGAGGATTCAAGAGGATCGACGGCCGGATAAATGCCCTGTTCTACAATTTTTCTTGAAAGAACAGTTGTGGCATCCAGATGGGCAAATGTTGTTGCAGGTGCAGGGTCCGTTAAGTCATCGGCAGGTACATAAACGGCCTGTACAGATGTAACAGCACCATTTTTTGTGGAAGCGATTCTTTCCTGAAGTTCACCCATTTCAGTAGCCAATGTCGGCTGATAACCAACGGCAGAAGGCATACGGCCAAGCAGCGCAGACACCTCGGAACCTGCCTGGGAGAAACGGAAGATATTATCGATGAACAGAAGGACGTTTCGGTGCTCCTGATCACGGAAATATTCAGCCATTGTCAGACCGGTTTCAGCGACACGCATTCTGGCCCCAGGCGGTTCATTCATCTGACCAAACACCAGGGCTGTTTTTTCAAGAACACCTGAAGCTTTCATTTCGGACCAAAGGTCGTTGCCTTCACGGGAACGTTCACCAACACCGGTGAAGATAGAATAGCCACCCTGTTCAGCTGCGATATTACGGATCAGCTCCTGGATAAGGACTGTTTTACCAACACCGGCACCGCCGAACAGACCGATTTTACCGCCTCTGGCATATGGTGCCAGAAGATCGATAACTTTGATACCTGTTTCAAGCACTTCAGCTACAGGATTCTGATCTTCGAAAGCAGGAGGATCTCTGTGAATAGACCATTTCTCCACATCTTTTAATTCTTCGCCGCCATCAATGGTTTCACCTGTGACATTGAAAAGACGGCCAAGGGTCTGTTCGCCGACAGGAACTTTGATACCGCCGCCGGGAGCAATAACTTCCATATCACGGTAAAGACCTTCACTGGCGGAGAGCATAACACAGCGGACTGTGTGATTACCGATATGCTGTGAAACTTCCATGATACATTTCTGGCCATTATTATCAACTTCAAGGGCATCCTTGATATATGGAAGATCATCATCTTCGAATTCTACATCGACAACAGGTCCCATGACCTGTACAATTTTTCCTTTTTTCATATCGGACACCTCCTTTTAATTTTTTCCTTTTTTCTGAGCCTTGGCACCGGCAATGACCTCAGTGATTTCCTGAGTAATAGCGGCCTGTCGGGCTCTGTTATAAAGTGTTCCAAGCTCCTGAAGAATAGCAGATGCGTTATCAGCGGCAGCCTGCATCGCCATCAGACGGGCATTCTGCTCACTGGCATAAGCTTCTACAAGGGCACTGTAAATATAACCGACGATATAATCCGGTACGATCTGTCCCATGACGGCTTCCGGCGACGGTTTCATGGCGATGTGTTCCATCGGAAGATCGACGGGGATATCTTTGATCATGAAATCCGGACGTTCAAGGGGAAGAAGACGCATGAACTGTGCTTCTTCTGTCATGGCATTTTTCATGCTTGTGTAGATCAGATAGATTTCATCTACCTTTTTCGTACGATAAGCATCGATCAGTGTCTCAGAAATATTTCTGGCACGGCTTAATGTCGGATTCTGAATGGTATAGTGGAACTGGTGAGCAATCGGTATTTTCTTCTGCTGGAAATAATGTCTGCCGATTTCACCAATGACATATAATTTTGCGTTTTTATCGTTTTGAATATGCTCTTCAGCCAGCTTGAGGATATTGTGGTTGTAGGCACCGGCCATACCTTTATCCGCAGTGACGACCACATAGGCACGGCGAATGGTATTCTCATCTATGACAGCATTCGGATCACGGAAGTATTCTGAATGCATTTCGGGAAGATGACGAAGGATTCGGCTCATGGTGGACTGAAGGGTATAGAAATACGGTTCTGTATTTGCTAACGCTTTTTTTGCTCTTCTCAGTTTCGACGAGGAAATCATATACATGGCATTGGTGATTTTCATCGTGTCCTGTATACTTCTCATTCTGTCTCTGATTTCTCTGGCATTTGCCATATCAGATACGCCTCCTTCCTGTCTTACTGCTGTTTGAAGGCATCAGCGGCTTCATCAATCTGCTTTTTCAGCTCATCTGTCAGCTGACCGCCTGTCTGAATGGCTTCACATATATCTGCATGCTGCAGATCAAACCATGCCAGAAGGTCATTCTGGAATTTCTTGACAGATTTGAGCTCCACATCATCAAAGTAACCTTTGTTAGCCAGATGAAGGGTAATAACCTGCTGGTTCAGCTGAAGCGGTTTGCCGAGGGGCTGTTTCAAAAGCTCAAGAAGGGCATGGCCGTGTTTTAACTGTTGCTTTGTAATATCATCCAGATCAGATGCGAACTGGGTGAAAACTTCCATTTCACGATACTGCGCCAGATCGATACGGATACTGCCGGAAGCTTTCTTCATAGCACTTGTCTGAGCAGCACCGCCGACACGGGATACAGACAGACCAACGCTGACGGCCGGACGCATACCTGAGAAGAACAGATGGCTTTCAAGGAAAATCTGACCATCTGTAATGGAAATAACATTGGTTGGAATGTAAGCGGATAAGTCACCGGCCTGTGTCTCGATAATAGGGAGGGCTGTTAATGATCCGCCGCCAAGTTTTTCACTGAGTCTGCTGGCACGTTCCAGAAGACGGGAATGCAGATAGAACACATCACCGGGATAAGCTTCACGTCCGGGAGAACGTTCCAGCAGAAGGGAGATGGCTCTGTATGCAACGGCATGTTTGCTCAGATCATCATAGACGATCAGGGCATCCTGACCTTTGTACATAAAGTATTCTGCCAGTGCTGTACCTGCGTATGGTGCGATGTACTGAAGAGAAGATGAGTCGCTGGCCATGGAAGCCAGGACGATGGTATATTCCATGGCACCATGTTTTTCCAGGTTATTGACAACTCTTGCAACGGTAGAAGCTTTCTGACCGATGGCAACATAGACACAAACAACGCCTTTACCTTTCTGGTTGATGATTGTATCTTCTGCAATAGAAGTTTTACCTGTCTGACGGTCACCGATGATCAATTCACGCTGACCACGACCGATTGGGATCATGGAGTCAATGGAAAGGATACCTGTTTCCAATGGTGTATCAACAGGCTGACGATCAATGATCGCCGGTGCCGGTTCCTCGATGGCACGATATTCAGTGGAAGTAATATCACCTTTGCCATCGATAGGTTCACCCAGGGCGTTGACAACTCTTCCTTTAAAGGCATCACCGACGGGAATGCCGGCTCTTTTGCCTGTACGGATGACCTTGCAGCCTTCACGAATGGATTCGTCGTGGCCAAAAAGGATACAACCGATTTCATTTCGACGGATATTCTGTACCATACCTTTGACGCCGCCATCGAAGACAACGATTTCGCCGTACATCGCATGGTCGATACCGTAAACTGTGGCAATACCATCGCCGACCCAGATGACTTCACCGGTCTCTTTGGCTTCATTGTCCCAGTCGTAATTTTCTATTTCATTTTTTATAATCGATATAATATCGTCTGCACTAATGACACTCACATTATCACCTCTTTCAGAGTTTTAAATCTGTCCAACGGCATCCTTCAGCTGACGGATGCGTGCTGCAAATGTCCAATCGTATTCTTCGTTGCCGATACGGATGCGCACACCGCCCAGGAGAGAAGGATTTATGCTGATCTGATAAATCAGTTCTTTGCCGGGATACTTCCGTGAGAGGAAAGCTTTTATTTCATTTTCTTTTTCAGGGTATGGTGTTTCGGCAAAAACACATTCAACCCGTACACGGTTATGAGAAGTATCCCAGATTTTCTGCCATTCAGCATAGATGTCTGCCAGTTCTTCAATTCCGCCGTCATTGCACATGACCTTGTAAAAGTTGATCAGATGGCGGGGGAGACCGGAGCCGTCGAAGACGCGTTCAATCAGATGATGTTTTTTCTCAGATGTCACAAGAGGACTCCGAAGAACGTTCAAAAGTGCAGGAACTTTTTCTGTGATCTCACGGGCAGTCTGAAGTTCTTCAGACGTAATACCCAGCTCATACAGAACCATTGCATTATTTACCGCTCTTTGCGTCATACTGATCACCTGTCATAATAATTTTCTTTGCAGCCAGCATGGCAATATCCATGATCTGTGACTGCAGTTCTTTCTTGGCATTTGCCTGTTCTTTTTCAATATCTTCACGGGCCTGAGCCAGCATTTTGACTCTTTCAGCCTCTGTATCAGCAATTGCCTTGCTGTGTTCTTTTTCGGAACGAACACGGGCAGCTGCGATAATATCGGCGGCCTGTTCTTTAGCAGTGTCAAGCTGCTGCTCATAGTCGGCTTTCATTTTGTTGGCTTCATCCTGCGTTTTCTGTGCAGTATTAAATTGCTGCCTGATCATTTCGTTTCGCTGCTCGATCACACCCATAACCGGCTTGATCAGAAAATGCCGAAGTGCAACAAAAAGGACAAGGACATTGACGACGGTCCAGAAGATTGTCCAGGGTTCCAAACTTAACATAGCTGCACCTGCCTCTCATTCTTACTGTTCCATAAGTTCTATTAAATATCGCAATAATTATTTCAGGAAAAGAATGATCAACAGGGCAATAACGAAACCGTAAATAGCCGTTGCTTCGGCAAGGGCACAACCAAGAAGCAAAGATTTACTGATTTTGCTTTCTGCTTCAGGCTGTCTTGCGATAGCGTCTACTGCGGAAGAAGTTGCTTTACCGATACCAACACCGGCACCAATACCTGTTAATACTGCAATACCTGCACCAATTGCTACGAATAATGTTGCTGACATAATAACTCGCTCCTTTTCTTTTAAAATTGACGGATCATTGAGGATCAGTCGATAGCTTCTTTAATAAATAATGCGGTCAGGAATACAAAAACGTATGCCTGGATCAGCCCGTCGAATATATCGAAGTAGCAGCTGAATACCGCCGGCAGAATGGCCGGGACGACCATCTTCAGCAATTCCATAATGACAAACGAGCCAAGAACGTTGCCGAATAATCGCATACATAATGAAAGCGGTCTGATGAAAATCTCAAGGATGTTGATCGGTAAAATGACAACCATCGGTTCTGCGAAGCTTTTCAGCCAGCCGCGGCCGCCTTTAGCCAAAACACCAGACAGCTCAATCAAAATGATGCTGAGAATTGCCAGTGAAGCCGTTACATTGATATCCTTTGTCGGTGGTTTGAAACCGAGAATGCCGATGAGATTGGCAATACCGATATAAATTCCCACACTCATTAAATAAGGAATAAAACCTTTGCCTTTCTCGCCAAGGATATCTTCGAAGAAGCTATAAATACCACTGACAGCCGTTTCAAGAAGCAGCTGTCCTTTACCTGGGTTTGTGACTTTCAGGTTTCTGACAAAAATCGCACACAGGAGAATCACAACAGCCATGATTAACCATGTTACAAAAACTGATTCAGCCACCGGTATGCCGCCGAAAATCGGAATCGTAAAAGCTGTATCACAGTTTAATTCTTCCATGAGGTTTTTTACCAGCTCATCCATATTTATTCACTTCCTTTTCACTTCCCTCTCGGGCTGTTCACAATTTTAGTCTCGTCAAAGGCAAATGTCAAATGTCGAAAAAAGAATGAAAATTCACAAATTGAACACAGCTTTGTAAATATTATGCCCTAAAAGTGTGTTTGAGTTGCATTTAAAATTGGTAAAATTTGAATAGAACAGAAAAGCAGAAGATTTATTTTCTCCTATTTGACGTATGTTAGAATTGTAAAACTTTATGGAATATAATCACGATACTTCTTTGATATATCAGATATGCATATGTGTTATTGGACAGATTAAAAAAGAGTGCCGAAAAAAAGACACTCTTTGATAGTCAATTATTCAAGAACGGTAATAGGGTCACCCACATGAAGGGTTCCCTCTTTGATAACTTTGGTGAAGATACCCTGGGTAGGCATAATGCATTTGCCGACTTTCTGCTGAATGGCACAGCCTTTGTGACATTCCTTGCCAATCTGGGTGACTTCCTGAATGGTTTCCCCAATCTGAAGACGTGTGCCCACAGGAAGTTCGTAGAGGCAGATACCTTCTGTAGTCAGGTTCTCGGCGAATTGTCCAGGAGTCAGATCGTCAATGCCCATTTCAGTCATGATGTCAATACTTTCCTGGGCCAGAAGGCTGATCTGACGGTGCCAGTTGCCGGCATGGGCATCACCGACAATGCCGTGATCGCATTTGCATACAGCAGAGTTAACAGGTGTTTTAATCACGCCTTTTTCTTTGGATATGTTGATAGATGTAATTGTTCCTTTGATCATAGATTGATAACTCCATTCTAGTGTTTCTTAGTCCTGCACGAAGTGCCCGGATTTACCACCGTCCTTTTCGATGACGCGCAGATTTGTGATATGCATGCTTCGGTCAATGGCTTTGCACATATCATATATTGTCAGTGCGGCAGCGGAAACAGCATGAAGCGCTTCCATCTCAACACCGGTCTGTCCGGTTGTCTTGACATAGGCTTTAATGTGGACAGCATTCTCTTTGGTATCTGTTTCGAAATGAATATCGATTCCGGACAGCATTAGCGGGTGACACATAGGGATGATGGAGGAAGTCTGCTTGGCAGCCATAATGCCGGCCACCTGGGCAACTGCCAGGACATCTCCTTTCTTGATCTGTCCGTCGGTGATAGCCTGTAAAGTCGCAGGCTGCATATAGATACTTCCGGCGGCTGCAGCAATTCTGTGAGTGATGGCTTTCTCAGAAACGTCCACCATCCGGGCCCGACCCTGGTCATTGATATGTGTAAGAGGCATAAAAACCTTCTCCTTTCAGTATTTGTTTAGGTATGCAGTCATCAGAGGCTATTTGCGGCCCGGGCTGCAGCATAGAATCATTATAGCTGAAATGAGAAGAAAAATCAAAAAAATTCATAAACTTTAGTGCAATGGTATTGATTTTATAAAAGGGACGCTTTAAAATAGGAAGATGCGGGATGAGATGTCTTGTTATCAGGACAGAAGCCTGTATGTTTTTGAAGTTGACTGATTATGATGGATAGATGAAGAAGGAGGCATGCCGCATGGCAAAGATTGATATTATTTCTGGTTTCCTTGGAGCTGGAAAGACAACACTTATTAAGAAGCTTCTGGGAGAAGCATTAAAGGGACAGCAGGTTGTCCTGATTGAGAATGAATTTGGTGAAATCGGCATTGACGGTGGATTTTTGAAGGATGCAGGCGTGAACATCACAGAGATGAACTCAGGCTGTATCTGCTGTTCACTGGTTGGTGATTTTGGTACAGCATTGAAAGATGTTATTACAAAGTTTAATCCTGACAGAATTATCATAGAGCCATCAGGTGTCGGCAAGTTATCAGACGTTATCAAGGCCGTTCAGGGTGTCGCTGAAGATGCACCGATCGAACTGAACAGTCTTGTAACAGTTGCAGATGCCAACAAATGCAAGATGTATATGAAGAACTTCGGCGAGTTCTACAACAATCAGGTTGAGAGTGCACATACGATTGTACTCAGCCGTACACAGAA
>OGCQ01002423.1_pt1 | contig 19174 bp, 16 predicted proteins | sample 1570161 | NCBI WGS metagenome assembly OGCQ01 (sample SAMEA4384402, study PRJEB24528) | human gut metagenome
GATTTTATTTCGGGGACAAAGATAGTTATTTTTATGTTATATAACACTTTATTGAATCTTTTTTTGCTGATTTTGTAATAAAAAAGCATTTTATCCCCTTATTTAGGGTGTTTTTCGAGGTATTCTACCCAAATTCTTGCCGCCTCTTCCACCATTTTAGCACACGGTCGTTTGCTATAATATTGAGTATTACGTTCTTCGGGAACAGTCGAAATCGGTTCTTTTTTCTTTAATCCCAACAATTCTCCGCAAATCAACGACCCGTTGCGTTTTTTAAATTCGGCAGCCAATTCCTGCACTACCGCATAGTTTGCAGCTTTTCCTTCACGATCTGTCGCTTCGGTAGCTCCGGTTTCCAGTCCGGCTATCAGAAACAGTCCGCAAGCAGCCCCGCATGTCTCACGCATCCGCCCGATTCCTCCGCCAAAAGAGGCTGACATACGCACTGCCTGCTCTTGTGTGAAACCATACATATCGGCAAATGCAGCTACTACAGATTGCGAGCAGTTATATCCGCTCTTAAAAAGTTCTACAGCTTTTTGTATTCTATCTTCCATGCTATTTTCTGTTTTTATTCTATTTCCAAAGCCATTGGACAATGATCTGAATGTACGGCATCGTTCAGTATGCTGGCACTTTTCAGCATCGGACGTACCGGCTCACTGGTCATGCAATAGTCAATCCGCCAGCCTTTATTCTTGGCACGCGAATTAAAACGATAGCTCCACCACGTATACTCCTGTTTCTCCGGATAGAGCAGACGGAAAGAATCAATAAATCCTGCAGAAAGGAAACGGGTCATCCATTCCCGTTCTTCGGGCAGGAAGCCGCTGTTCGTGGCATTCCGGACGGGATCATGAATATCAATCGGCTCATGACAGATATTATAGTCACCGCAAAGGATAAGGTTCGGACGAGTCTTGCGCAGCTCTGTCACATATTTCTGAAAGTCTTCCAGCCACACCATTTTAAATGCCTGCCGTTCGTCTCCGCTCGTTCCCGAAGGATGATAAACACTGACTACGGACAAGTCGCCAAAATCCGCACGGATAAAACGTCCTTCATTGTCATAAGCTTCTATCCCCATACCATATTCCACATGATCGGGTTCCTGCTTAGTGAGGATCGCCACACCGCTATATCCCTTCTTCTGTGCAGAATAAAGATAAGCCTTGTAACCCAAAGCTTCAAACACTTCTGCCGGATATTGGTCCGGCTGTAGTTTTGTCTCTTGCAGACAAAGAATATCAGGATTCTCCTGCGCCAGCCATTCCGGCAAACCTTTAGAAACGGCAGCACGAAGCCCGTTCACATTATAAGTAATAATCTTCATCATTTTATAGTTTATAGATTTATGTTCGTTTTATGAAAACAGCAGCATTATATTCAATACCGAAACTATGACTGCAATAGCATATAATACAAAAGTACTCCAACGGCTATTGACATAATTCCCCATTACCTTTCGGGATGAAGTCAGCCCTACTTGCAGGAATACCGTGAAAGGCAACTGAATACTCAATATCATCTGCGAAATCAGTAATCCCTTGAATGGATCGCCAATAAAGAAAATCAGCAACAGCGCAATTCCCAACGAAAGGATCACCCCTACCTGCGAGTGACTGTCTTTGATATGATATGACTCTCCGAAGATACCTGCAAAGATAGAACCTGCCGCCATTCCGCTTGTTATGGTGGACGAAATACCTGCCATCAACAGAGCCAATGCGAATACGATTGCCGCATTACTGCCCAACAATGGTTCAAGCAGTGATTTGGCTTGTTGCAATTCTTCCACCTGAATGCCGCTTTTAAAGAAAGTAGCAGCAGCCAGCAGAATCATAGCACTATTAATTGCCCAGCCGACGATCATCGAGAAAAGCGTATCGAACAACTCGTATTTCAAAACTTTCTTAATAGACGAATCGTCTTTCTTATTATACTCATGACTCTGTATTACCTCCGAATGCAAGAACAGATTATGAGGCATCACAACTGCTCCCAGCACACTCATAATAATCAGCATACTGCCCTTCGGGAAAGCAGGTGTCACCCAGCCCATCGTCGCAGCCGGCCAATCTATCTCTACCAGAAACAATTCATAAATAAATGAAAGACCGATCACCGAGACAAAAGCAATAATGGAACGTTCTATCTTTTTATAGGAGTTGGTAAAGAGCATGATGGAGACAAAGAGAGTGGTCAGCACCGCCCCCCACATAATAGGCATATCAAACAGCATCTCCAATGCGATGGCTCCTCCCAGAATCTCAGCCAATGAAGTAGAAATAGACGCCAATACCGCCGTACCCAAAATAGGACGGGATACCCATTTAGGAGTATATTTCGTAGCGGCTTCCGAAAGGCAAAGCCCCGTAACAATCCCCAAGTGAGCAACATTATGCTGGAGGACAATCAACATGATAGTGGATAAGGTGACCACCCAAAGAAGTGAATAGCCGAACTCGGAACCTGCGGCAAAATTTGATGCCCAGTTGCCCGGATCAATAAATCCGACAGTTACCAAAAGCCCGGGACCAATATATTTAAAAACATCCAGTCCACCCAGATAGCGTTTATGATCTTTGCGTTTTAAGTCTTGAAAAATATTCTTCATCATTGCATAATAGTTTATTCAGCACAAATATACTTATAAATAACGACCGAAGGTCGATTTTGGTTCAAAATACCGACAAATAGGGAAAGGTACGGCACAATAAAAAACCTCCGGCAAAATGAATTGCCGGAGGCCAGTGTATATTTTATAAAGGGAGACTTCCGTTAATATCCCATTTCATGCAGTGCATGGCACAACTGATCGGGACAGGACGTCGGTCTGCCACTGCAACGTACTCCTTCAAGTTTCTTGATAACCTCTTCTACCTTCATTCCCTTTACCAGACGTGAAAGTCCCTGAAGATTTCCGTTACATCCTCCCCAAAAGGCAACTTCCTTCACAACTCCATCTTCTACATTCAGTTCGATGTTTGTGCTGCAAGTACCCTGGGTTCTATAAACATATTCCATAATCCGCTTACTCCTCGTTTCCGCCTTCTTCCGGCTTCATGTTTGTATAAACAGTCTGCACGTCATCAAATTCTTCAAGACGTTCTATCATCTTGTCCAAAGTCTCGCGTTGTTCCGGAGTCACGTCTTTCAGATCGTTCGGGATGTAAGTGAAGTCACCACCGACATCTTCGAAACCACATTCTTCAAGATGTTTCTGAATAGCTGCATAGCTCTTAGGATCACCGTAGATAGTGATTGTTCCTTCTTCGTCATCCTGTTCGTACTCATCTTCTACGTCATAATCGATCAGATCAAGAATCAGTTCTTCCATATCCATGCCGTCCTTTATCTTGAAAGTGAACATACATTTATGGTCGAAAAGGAAAGCCAATGATCCCATTGTTCCGAGGTTACCACCGAATTTGTTGAATACAGAGCGTACATCAGCTACCGTACGAGTCGTATTATCAGTCATGCTCTTGTAGTCGCTCTGGTCCTTACCCATCGCATTCTTAATCGCACGTTCGATATTGTCCTTCGGCATATTCTCACGCTTACAAGTAGCGATGACCGAACGCAGTGTTGGGTTATTTTCCGGTTCCGGACCACCCGCCTTCACGGCAATAGCGATCTGTTTACCCAGTCTTGTAAATGTTTTAGCCATGTGGCCCCATCTTTTCAGCTTTGCGGCTTTTCTATATTCAAATGCTCTTCCCATTGGTTTGTATTAATTTTGAATTGTGAATTTTAAATTTATCTCAATTTTGCATTCAGCTTGTCTTCCAGATTCTTCACCAGTTTAGACATGATCTTATCGATCATCTTATCGTTCAGCGTCTGAGTTTCATCCTGAAGCAGGAAGCTGACCGCATAGGATTTCTTGCCTGCTTCGATGTTCTTACCTTCGTATACATCGAAGAGTTCGACTTCTTTCAGCAGTTTCTTTTCTGTATCGTAAGCGATTTTTTCGATTTCGGCAAACTGTATGTTCTTATCGAGCAACAATGCCAAGTCACGCTTCACAGCAGGGAATTTGGAAATTTCCTTGTAGCTGATCTTCACTGAACGGATAGCCTTCATCAGTTCTTTCCAGTTCAAGTCGGCATAATACACCTCATTATCTATATCGAATGCTTTCAGCAGTTTCTTCGTCACAACACCGAAAGAGGCAAGACGCTTACCACCCTTGGTATGAACAGAAAGTGCGGTAGCGAAAATATCATCAGTCAGATTGCCAACTACCAGGTTGTGCAAATCCAGTCCCAAACGTTTCAATATATTCTCTACATAAGCCTTCAATTCGTATACCGAACTGTTTTCATCCGGGTGTGCCCATGAGTTGGCAACTTTCTTTCCAGTCACCCACAAACCCAAGTGATAGTCTTCCGAATAGGTAGCCAGTACTTTTTCCGGGTTCTTCTTATCCGCATCGAAGTAATAGCAGTTACCGAATTCGAAGAATTTCAAATCGGCATTCTTGCGGTTTGCATTGTGAGCGATGCTTTCCAGTCCACCGAACAGCAATGTCTGACGCATACAGTTCAGATCGGCACTCAATGGATTCAGCAGCATCACCAGATGGTTGGATGGATAGTTCTCCAGACCGTCGTAGTAAGCGGCACGAGTCAGAGAATTATTCAGTATTTCATTGAAGCCACAGCCAACCAGCTGTTCAGCAACCAGATTCTGCAATTTGTTTGATTTATCATGTTCTCCCTTAGTAGTCAGACTGGAGTTCAGCGTAGTCGGGATTTCTACATTATTATATCCGTAGATACGTAGAATATCTTCGATCACATCGCAATCACGCTGTACGTCTACACGATAAGGAGGAACGGCCAATGTCAGTCCGTCAACTGTCTCATTCATGATTTTCATTTCCAGACTGGTAACAATGCTCTTGATCGTTTCCACGGGAATTACTTTACCAATCAGCGAATTTACTTTCTCATAAGAAAGTTCTACCATGAAGTCTTGTGGAGCTGCAACGCAAACATCCTTAATTTCGGATGAGATAGTGCCACCGGCCAGTTCTTTCACCATCAGAGCAGCCAGTTTCAGACAATAGATTACTCCGTTCGGATCGATGCCACGTTCGAAACGGAAAGAAGCATCCGTATTCAGACCGTGACGACGGGCAGTCTTACGCACCCATGTAGGATGGAAATAAGCGCTTTCGATAAATACATCTGTCGTAGCTTCCGTAGAACCGGAATCCAGTCCGCCGAATACACCGGCAATACACATCGCTTCTTCTTTGTTGCAGATCATCAGATCGCGTTCGTTCAACTTGCGTTCCACTTCATCCAATGTGACGAACGGAGTGCCTTCCGGCAATGTCTTGACAATTACTTCATTGCCTTTTATCTTTCCGGCATCGAAGCAATGCAACGGCTGACCGAAAGCATGAACGATATAATTAGTGATATCCACTACATTATTAATAGGACGTACACCGATCAGGCGCAATTTATTCTGCAACCATTCGGGGCTTTCCTTCACAGTAACGCCTTTCACCGTAACGCCGGCATAGTGAGGACAAGCTTCGCTGTTCTCAACCACTACTTCAATATCCAAATCATGATTTTCTACCTTAAATCCGTCTACAGAGGGACGTTGCAAAGTAGCCTGCTTGCCATTCTGAATCAGGTAAGCATACAAGTCGCGGGCTACACCATAGTGTGAGCAAGCGTCTGCACGGTTAGGAGTAATATCTACTTCGAGTACGTAGTCACTCTTGATATTATAATAGTCTTTGGCGAGAGTACCCGGAACAGCTTCAGCCGGCAACACGATGATTCCTGCATGATCGGTACCAATACCGATTTCGTCTTCTGCACAAATCATCCCTGTAGATTCTACACCACGGATTTTTGACTTCTTGATAGTAAAGCATTCATCGCCGTCATAAAGTTTGGTACCCAAAGTGGCAACCACTACTTTCTGTCCGGCAGCTACATTCGGAGCACCGCATACAATCTGTACAGGTTCGCCGTCTCCCAGATTGACGGTAGTGATATGCAAATGGTCGGAATTCGGATGTTCTTCGCAAGTCAGCACTTCACCGATTACGAGTCCTTCCAAACCACCCTTAATGGTTTGCACTTCTTCTACACCACCTGTTTCCAAGCCGATTGAGGTCAGCGCAGCAGCCGTTTCATCGGGGGTCAAATCAAAGTTGACATACTCTTTCAGCCAGTTATAAGAGATATTCATATAATTAAATTTTTATTGTTTCTCAAAAAGTTTCGCAAAGTTAATAAGATTTTTCGGTTGACATAGAACGATTTGAGAGAAAAATGTCAAGAGAAGCTAAACTAACAAGGACCTGACTGTATTATTCTCCAATAAATTCATGGTTGGTGACAAAGTGGCAAAAAAATAAAGGGGTATTCACATATATATGGGGAAATAATTAATTAATTCTATTTTATAATTTCATTTTTATTTCATTAATTATTTATTTTCCTATTATATATTCTCAGACAGTGGTATTTTCTTGTCATTTTTGCCACCAGTCTCCATCAGAACTCTCCTAAGCTATATTTAATAAAAAATAATCGACCGCTCGATTGGAGTAAATCAAGCGGTCGTTTCTATCTGTTCAACCGTATCTTTTCATCTAATGGAGCGGTCGTTTGGATTCAATCAAGCGGTCACTTGTCTCTAATTGACCGTATCTTTCGAATTGAAAGAATTCAGAGGGATAAATTCATCCAATAAGCCTCTCATTTCTTTGCGCATAGTATTTATAGCCTTAGAAGGCACTTTCGGCTCTTTATTGAGTACCACATTAGCCATATTTATCATTTTTTCCTCATCATAAAAAGACCGAACAGCATATAACTTAGCTAATAAATAGTAAGGGTAAAGCCTTCCCGGCAATAAATGAATAGAACGTATAAATAATTTTTCAGCTTTATCATACTCCCCTTTATTTTGATAATTCAAGCCCATTATATTCAAGATCATAGGGTCACAACTTAATTTAGTAGTTTCTTTCAGTATCTCTAGTGATACATCATATTGTTTCAATTTATATAATGTATGTCCATATTCGTACATAAAAATAGCTCTATTATTTAATTTAGGATAAAGTTTTTCATATCGCTTCGTCGCTTCTCTATATGCTCCCGCTCGATATAATATATGACAACCTGTCCACTCTTTACATTCTCTTGATACGTCCCTCTTCAGCCAATATGCGCCAGCACTTCCTATTATCAATGCAAATATTAATAGTCCAATTTTAGATTGTCCTATTAAGCATACAGCCAATAAAAATGCCAATGTGATAATAAATGTCGGTAACTGCATGGGATAAGAGGCAAGTCCAAAAACTAAAAGAGAAATTATTGCCCCACAAATTCCTATATTTTTTTGTTTTACACCTTCCCTTATGCAAAAAATAATAATTATAGAAATGGCAATTAAAACTGGAATACCCCATTCTATAGCAACTTGCAAATATTCATTAAAAGCATACTCCGGACTTCCAGCGACAAGCTCCTCTTGTTTTGAGTATTCGCCATTAGAGAAATAGGTTTCTTGTGCCATACCATAAGCGATGGGAAAATTATTTGTACCATATCCACTAAACGGTTTTTCAACAATAGCCAAACAGCTTATTTTCCACATAAACAGTCGGCCATAAGCTGAATCTTTCTTTAGTTGAAAAACGGTAATACTTCCCAATACCAAAGCTACAAAACAAACAGAAGCAACAGCTATAACTTTTCCTTTTTTTTGCTGGTATACTATTCTCAATTTAGTGATCCATGAAAAATGCACTCCACATACATATATGATAGATATAAATGCTGCTATCCATGCAGAACGACTTATTCCTGCTGGCAAAACACAGAATATCAGCATCATGGTGGCTAATGCCAAGTAATATTGTAGTAGTTCTAATATTGACTTTGACACTTTAATTCTCAAACGCAAATATTCATATAAGCAAAGCGGACAAATCATGGCTAAATATCCTGAATATGGACCAGGATTAAAAAATGTACCAGTCATTGAATACAATGCATGATTGGAAGCATTAAACCCATATAGTTGTCCTAATCCCCAAACGGACTCTACTCCTCCTGCCACAATCAATACCCAAATTACGATATCAGGAAAGTATGACTTCCCATGAATGTGAAAACAACCAGCACAAATAGTGATAAAACAGAATAGAATACCCATTTTAGAGAACCAACTCCACTGCCCTGCTAACTCTGGTAGCAATTCTATTTGAGGAACAAACACTATTGCTAAAACTAATATAGTAGCTATAGTCAAAAGTGAAACATACAAATATTTTACAACAGCTATCCTCGCATATTTAATCATCTTTACATTCTTTTTTCATTAAAGTATTCACTTAAAAATCGCGTTACTCAAATGAATAAATTCGTATCTAAATAACACGTTTCTAACTAAATACCAGTATAGCAAAAGAATTAGAAATCATAAATAAATAGAATGGGATTTGCTTCATCATCCATCGCATTTATTTTTTTTCTAAAATCTATATTACATTTTCCTGCATCAGGGTTATATTTTAACACATCTTCCAGCATTTGTTTTATTCTGCCAACAGACTCAACAGTTACCAATTTATTAGTATTTCCTATGATTTGAAAATCGCTCCCTCCCATACCCGATTCTGTATTGAGAAGAAAAGAATATCGAGTCATTTCTTGTTTTTGCTTATCACAAACAAAGACTCCAAGATTAGTCGTAAATAATAAGAATTTGGGACTTTCTACAAACTCCTTGACAGATATAATATACTTATTTTCCCGACAATAGTCCAAAAAATCAAATGATTTCATTTTCCCATCTAACAGTTTTTTCGGCAATGTATGCTCCTTAAAATCCAATAAATATTTAGGATAAATTTCACCATTTTTAGCCTCAAATATCGTATTATCAAAATCCCTTGCAATAAGAACCGAAGAACCTTGCGTCATCGTACTACCTTGGCAAAAATGACTAATTGTACTTGCATCATTATTTTTGAATGATTCTCCACGTTCCAATGCACTTTCTATATAATTTAATTGCCGATTATAAATGTCTATTTCCTTATTCTTATTAATGCCTGTATCATCGTGCAGATAAATATATTCACCATCCATTCCTATATGGGAATAATATTTATCCCCTAATTGTTTTTCTCTTAATAGTTCACCATGATATGAATAAAATTGTACTTTAGAGGGACGTGTACATAATACTAAAAGTTCCTTGTTGATATTATCCACACAGATATCGCCTAAATCAATATATTCCTTTGGACCTGCTCCCACATTCTGAATCGAATTTATGTATTTTCCCTTCGTATCATAAACAAATACACTTTGAAAATTCTGATCCAGAATAAAAAGAGTATCATCCGCCATATATATGCGGCTTATATATCCGATTAATGCAGAACTGTCTGTCTCCAACGGTAACATAATTGCCGATTTGAAAAAGATAGTATCTTCCAATACCCCAGCGCTTTCTTTGAAAGTCAACGTTTTCATATCATAATTATTATCTTCTGTGTGAGTATTCTTACAACTAATGAAGAATATAATACATAGTGTAAATATAGCAAACTTCATATGAATATAGTCTTTTGATATTTTAGAATCCGTCCTTTCTTTCACTTTCCTTTACTTCTCCAAGAGACTCACTTGCACCATGGTATTTCCCTTTAAAGCAAGAAACATCACCATGTCCATTACAGTCAACTTGAGTGATTGCCATCTTATACCCCATGTACATCTTTTCTCCACCTATTTCTTTATGTAAATCTTCGTATTCATATTCATAATATTGTAACTCTTTTCTCTCCATATACTTTGATCCACTATCACTTTCACCTTTAAAAGGATCTTCCGGAAAATCTTCTGAAGATCCTTCTCCATAAGCAGGGCCATTTATCAGCTCTTTAACTTGTAATAAAGCATTATAAGTAAATATATTTTCGTTAATTTTTACCTGAAATTGATATACATTAAGAAAAGAAAATAATCCTATTGCTACTATAACAATCCCTTTTATTACATTTAAATTCATATTACTTATTTTTTATAGTTTATAATAGATAGTCTAAAATTCATAGATGACCAAAATAGCATTATGCCTGTTATCTATCTTCGGCAATAGCTTTGAGGATTGTGCACTGATCCGTTTATAGAAAGAAGACTCTTTTACCGGTTGAATTTTTGAGTCCTTTACAAATGTAAGTGGCCAATACATAGCCAACCTATTATTTGTATTTCCTACAATTTGCATTCTGTTCTCAATATCATATCCTGTTATGGAATCTATAATGTAGTTATATTTAGTAATATCTCCAGTCTGTTTATTGCACACACAAAATCCTACATTCGTATTAAAAAGCATAAACTTATCATTCTCAATTACATCTGTAATAAAAGATATATAATTATGTTCCCTACATATCCTCATAAACTCAGAAGGTCTCATTTTTTGTTCCAACAAAATGTCTGGCAATGCATTATCTTCAAAATCCAATGTATATTCTAGAGACACTTTTCCATTTTCGGCACAGTATATTTTGTTATCAAAACACCTGGTAATATGAATAATTGTATCTTGAGTCATCATATTGCCCTTAGTAAACGAAAAATTACTAAATATCTCATGTCCCTTAAATTGCCGACTGACTTCTAAAGCTTCCTGTTTCTTCTCTAGATTCATATCATAGATCATAATTTCTTTCTCGCCTTTCATCACATTATAATCTTGCAAATAAATAAACTCTCCATCAGTGACAATAGATTCAAAATAAGTGGGTAATGCTTTTTCCCTCAAGAACTCTCCTTGATAAGAATAATACATTATTTTAGAAGGTTCAGAAGCTAACACCAGTAGTTCCTGACGCACTTTATCAATACAAATATCTGCTAGTTTCCTATATTCCTGAGAGCTATTTTCGATTCCCATAATCGTTTTTATAGCATGTCCTTCTTTATCATATAGACTTACACATTGAAAGTTCTTTTCAAGTAAAAAGAATGTATTTCTATCAAAATAGATACGGTCAATCTTTGCCGCATATTTTTTAGTATCCATCTCCAATGGAATAATTGTGACCGACTTGAAGAGTAAACTATCCTGCATTCCCGTTTTCGACTCTTTTAAAACAAACCGATGTTCTTCTTTACCAGTTTCTTTACTTTTACACTCCATACTTTGGCAACATCCGTATGTTGCCAACATTCCTCCAAAAAGAATAAATGATCTAATTTTCATATTCATACATTTATTATTATGTATCAAGAATTGGTATGTTTTTGATCTTCTGTTACTATTCTATTAAGAACTCTATCTCCCAAATAGACATTTGTAATACATGGCACTTCTCCTATTCCATAACAATTTACGCTTGTCGTAGGACATACATACTCAAGAAAGTAATTGCCACTTGGCAGATAAAAGTAAGTATACGAATTCGTTACCTCACGTACCTTTGCTCCATTCCCAGAACCGCTTTCCCACCAAGGATCTACAGGAAAATTTTCCGGAAAATCTTCAGCCTCGGCAAGCGTTTCTAATGGCATTGTTTGTAGCAATACATTATAAATAGATAGTTTCTCGCCATTCTTGACTTGAACTTTACAAAGATTAAGTATGGCAAATAAAACGACCACACCTAAAAAAGACAAACACGTAAATTTTGTTTTCATACTAGTAAATACTTCTAATTTATACTTGAAAATTATTAATTATTCGATTTTGCTTAATATCCTACTCCATCTTAATTTTCCTGATTCGTCATTCGATTTCCATATCAAAACAGCCTTTCCAACAATATATGATTCAGGCAATAGCCCCCAATAACGAGAATCCTGCGAACTGCCAACATTATCACCTGCCACAAAGTAATAGTTCTCCCGAAAACAATACCACTTTATAATACTATCATTCATATAAACTGTATCCTTTTTCAATATTAGTTTTGATCTTTGTTCCCAGTTTATCAATTCATGATAAAGCGAAACTGTTGTATCGTTTAATTCTATTGATTGACCTTTGCCAGGTATAGGAATAGGCCCCATCTCTTTGATTGTCCAGCGCATTTTTTCACACTGTGGATATGCGCACAATATTGATTGAGGAAATAAACTATCAGGTAGTAGTGAAATTTGTATTTGCGCTAATCGATTCCCTAATATATCTTGACATCCTTTTATATTATATACCCCTCTATGAATTTCCAAGGTATCTCCAGGCAAAGCTATGCACCTTTTCACATAGTACTTATGTATATCAAACTGTATACTATCCCATTTGCCTTCTGGATAAGGGAAGTTGAATACCAAAACATCATTCCTTTTAAATGTACCATAGCCTATAGCTCGATTTATGGTAATATCTTCTTTATTAAAAGCAGCAAATATGTTAAATAAACGTGCTCCTTTTATCATTTTATTCACTAGAATATAATCACCCGAAATTAGTGTGGGTTCCATAGAATTTGAAGGGATTCTAAATGAAGCGAAACAAAATATACCCATCATTAATACAATTACACAAAGTACACAAATGCACATTACGCAAATCTTTATTTTTTCCAACACCATATCTTAATCCTTTCCAACACTAAAGGTCACTTATTTAATCCAACCTAGAACCTAAATAAAATATCGTTTCTCACTTAATTGAGCCATTAACTCTTAAGATCAATGCGAATTGCCCGTAATATCCTATTATATCTCATAGCATTTTTCAACGCTTTCATCACAGCTATAAAGTTAGTAGATTGAAAACCAACGCCAACAAATTACAGCGGACAATTTCGGACATGCTGTTTTTTTATTAAATAATGCATCTTTCAGTAACCAATAATAAAGATTTATAGCACATTATCCATTAACATTAATGGATATCAATCGTAAAATACTGCTTCCCGTTCCTGTAAACAAAGACCTGTTCTTCCCGTCCCTTCGTACGATCTCTCAGCCATAGCAACGCATTTTTGGGAACAGAATAATAAAGTTTCCTATCATTACCGGCTGTTTGAATTCCTAAAGACTCCCATCCATTTACTCCATTCTGGTAAAACAATTCATAACTATCTCCAGGCCAAACAAAATTATCATCGTTACGTGGAGCGAAAACAATCTTACTGATAGAAGTTTTTTTATCAAGCTTGTATATAACAGAAGATGAAGCATCCTCAGGATCGGCCAAAAAAAAAGTAAGTATATTGCCATCAGTTATACCCTCCATATAAGGCGCATACGATACATCATTCATTCGATGCAAAGGTATTTTCATATTGCATAGAGTATCTTCATATACTGCAAGTTCCGCTAATTCCATTCGTTTACCCATTGGAGGAGAATAACGAATGTACGTATACTTTTTATGCACATTCAGCGGATTCAATCGATAATAATTGGTAGTAAGCGTATCCTTAAATTCATACAACAAATCTGCATGTTTAAAAGTCAAGTCGTTCGAAGCCTCTATCCTGGCTCCTATAATCGCCCGGTACAACCATACAGATATTGTGGGTTTAATAGACATTTTCCTCGTCAGAATTACTTTCTCCCAATCATTCATATCCGGCTTGAGTATCTCTGCTTTTCCCTTTCTATAAATAAATGGATATCCTACCGGACACTGTTGCCATCCATCACACTGAAATAATTGATAAATAATGTTAGGTTCCAAATTACAAAAGGTAACCAAATGCCCGTCTCTTTCTGCCATATCAATAAGCACCCATCCATTGGGGCTGAAAACACCCACATAAAGATATCGCTCCTTCGTCTTCACAGGAACAGTAAGTTTATTCTTAACAAAATAGTTCACAGTTACATCCTTTAAATATCGGTTTCTAAAAAAAGATGGAATCCTTGTATCTGTCAGATCTATAGCAGGATTCAAAGTTTCCTGTACACCAAAGCAATAGCGATAGGCCTTACCCTTCCTTCTACCATCCGATCGTGGCTCCCGTGTCGGTTCTAGTTCTTCGGAATCAAATACTATAAAACGTCCGGTCGTATCCCGCAATGTATTCCATGAATGAAAATGCTGATAGTCCGGAGCATACCTAAAAAACTCAGTAGCCACTGGGATTCCGCATGCACGCATAGCATACAATGTGAAATCACATGCATCTCTACAATAGCCTGCAGGATGGCGAAACAAAAGTGTTCCATCTATATGTGGAATGGTAATATCTGTAAAATAGTGGAAACCTTTTTTGTGCAGTTCTTTGCAAAGTACACGACAAGCCTCTACCACATCTTCCCCTTGATAGACAGAATCCAGCAGTAAAGCATAATAATCATGATATAATTTTCTCCACGATGACAATGGTTCATTATCTATACGATATGGCAATATAAGTTCGCAAAAATCATCAAATTTCAAATTCCTGTTCCAAGATTTCTCTTTCCAAACATCAAATGCAAGATCTATATTCTCAATTAGGTAATCAGCGGTGATAACTTGTGCATCATACACCTTAGGCAAAGAATAAAAAGAGACATTGCTCCATTCTCTGATCAGCCCTCTAGGAAGACTATCTTGCGTAATCAAATGACAGACAGAGTCTAGTTGCCATCCTTTATAAGAATACCAATGTGGCATATTCCGTATTAAAAAACGGGCTGCTTCCAGCTTTTCAGGATCACCACGATAGTATATTAACACTTTTTCCAATTCTGTCCGATTATCTCCGGCAAAACTTAACGCCTGTTCCAAGCGTCTGTCACCAAATGAACAGGAGATGATTATAAAAAAAACAAGTACGAACAATATAGCTAAGCTTAAATTTCTCATAGTATCTTTCTGTTTTATTCTATTTGAATTGTTTACTTTCCTAATATTCTAAATACTAGTCGTCTTGTCTTATTTCCGGCTCATTGCTGATAACATTTTAAACATATTCTCAGATCTATTTTACATAGTATCAATAATAGCCGAGTCCTATTCTCCATTAATCACATAGCCATCATGCAGATAGATAATTTTTCTGCTAGTTGCTATGTATATGACGTAAAGGTAGTTGATTGAGAATTAATAGCAATAGAAGATTACGGACATTTTCGGACATGCCTATTTATAGCAAACCCACATATCCTTTCCGATATATTTTTACCCTTTTCATCGATTTTTCTTATATTCAAAGTACAATCAATAATAAGTTATTAAAGAATGAGTTGATAGGAGTTCGTATTTCTTTTTACGACAACTTCTATTCCAATCTCACGAAACACTTGACGTAAACGGGTAATTGTTTTATGCATCCGTTCAGTCGTACCTGTTTTATCCGGCCACAAATTTTCTAAAATTACATCATACTCCAATATATAATCCTTTTTATTCAGAAAAAGTTCCAGTAAATGGCTGGATTGAGCCCAGATAGCCTTTTTAATTCCTTCTTTTTCTATGATATGCTGTTCTGCGTAGAATATGATATTTTCACCTAACACATAAGTACGTTTAGAAGTTACATTTTTCTTTTGTGCCAGCATTGGTAGTTTTATGATTTCCTCTCGCAACGTTTTCATCAACCTACTCCGTACTGCCAAAAAGATTTTATACATACAGCCAACTCCAGCAACATATAGCAAAAGATAACTAATTAGCTCAAAACGCATTATACTCCATATAGAATAATGAAGATAACCTATAACTTCTATTTCACTGGCATAACCAATATAAACTGTCAATATCTTATTAGATGAACTACACCATTCACTTTGAAATGTATTCTGCGATTGTACTTTACCATCCAGACCTGTCACCGAAATACATAATGCAGATGGAATAGAAATGCCGGATTCTTGTAAACATCCCCTCCAAATAGCATTAAAAGAGTCCGGCTGAAGTGGATTTCTAAAAATATTAATGGAATGGATAAGACGCATTTCTACTTCACTTTCTACATTCAATCTATTCCTCTCAGGATCCATTCGGTATGCATATCTTCTTCCCTTCTCGTCTTTCCAGGAAACAGAATCAGGCAAATGATGAGCAGACTTAGCGGCATGAGAATAATACAAAAAATTTCCTTCAACGTACCTATCCTCCAGTTCGTATTCTACAGCTTTCAAAAAAGCATTTTTTGCTTCCACTTTGAGTCCTATAAGCTTTATTTCATAAGTGTATTTACAAACAGAAAAGCATATTCCTCCTAAAATACAAACAATTACGAATAATAATTTATACCTATAAGTTTCAGTGTGTTTTATTTTAGATGTGTCAGTCATAGTAGCAATAAGTATCTTTTTTAGATTAAGGTTATCAAAAGTAGTCTTTTTTTATAATATTTCAAAGCAAACACCTCATTTCATAAAAAAATATTATGATATAAAGATAGTGTCAGCATCTTATTAAAATCTTATAGTGACACTATCCTACTAAAATAGTGACAGTATATACACAAGATAGTGACAGCATACACACAGGATAGTGTCACTATCATGTACATATACTGTCACTATATTTAAGTAACAAATTTGTCAAATAGATTTTAGCAAACAAACGTTTTTTAGAATGGTAACGGCCCTTCCGTTGCACCGAACGGATTATTTCCCTGCGGAACAAAGTCCGGTTCCGGCGGAGGCGGAGCCATAGCACCGGCATTCAGTTTAGACCCCAGCATAGCACCTGCAGGTTCACCCGGCATCGGTATAACCATATCATCTTCCGGATTAGAGAATCGTGTAAACTCACCTTTGAATCGGAGCAAGACTTCACCTACCGCACCATTACGATGCTTGGCTATCACAATTTCCGCCATACCGCGCAGGTCGTTACCACGATCATCCTGATAAATCTTATAATATTCCGGACGGTGAATAAAGCACACCATATCGGCATCCTGCTCGATGGCTCCGGATTCACGAAGGTCACTCAACTGAGGGCGTTTACCGTCAATACCTTCACGACTTTCCACACCACGATTCAACTGTGACAAGGCTATAATGGGAATGTTCAACTCCTTTGCCAATCCTTTCAACGAACGGGATATCGTACTAACCTCTTCCTGACGACTACCGAATGCCATCCCACTCGCATTCATCAGCTGAAGGTAGTCAATAATAATTATTCTCACCCCATGTTCACGCACCAGACGACGTGCTTTAGTCCGGAGTTCAAACACTGACAAGGATGGAGTATCATCCACATAAAGCGGAGCATCCAGCAGATCTTTCAGTTTGTAGTCCAACTGTTGCCACTCATAGCTTGCCAATTGTCCACTCTTGATCTTCTCACTCGGAATCTCACAAACATTAGTGATAAGACGATTGACCAACTGGACATTACTCATTTCAAGAGAGAACAACGCTACCGGATTCCGATAATCAACGGCAATATTCTTAGCCATGGAAAGTACGAAAGCTGTCTTACCCATGGCAGGACGGGCAGCGATTATAATAAGGTCTGAGTTCTGCCAACCGGAGGTCATCTTGTCCAACTTCGTAAATCCACTTTCAAGACCACTCAGACCGTCCGTTCGTGCAGCCGCTTTCTGAATCAGCTTATACGCTTCGTCAATTACCGGATTAATCTGCGTATAGTCTTTCTTCATATTCTGCTGGGAAATCTCAAACAACTTGCCTTCCGCCTCCTGCATCAAGTCGTCCACATCCAGCGTCTCATCAAAAGCCTTGCTTTGAATATTACTGGTAAACGTTATCAATTCGCGCGCCAACGATTTTTGTGCAATAATACGGGCGTGATATTCGATATGTGCGGAAGAAGCAACCTTACTGCTCAACTGAGTAATGTAGAATGGTCCACCGACCTCTTCCAGATCACCTCTTTTGCTCAACTGCTCTTTGACCGTCAGAATGTCCACCGGCTTCTGATTAACGGCAAGATCAGTAATGGCAGCATAAATCAACTGATGACGATGCTCATAAAATGACTCCGGGCGAAGAATCTCACTCACCAGCGAATAAGCATCCTTCTCAATCATTAAAGCACCCAACACCGCCTCTTCCAGCTCCGGCGCCTGAGGTTGGATACGACCATAATCATTGACCGGTTGTACTTTAGTTGATTTTGTGTTACGGGAATTTCTTCTTTGTTCAGCCATCTGCTTATATACAATTTTATGATTTACAATTTATGATCCCCGGCTTTTATACATAGTAAAATCCGAAAGGGATGACAAAGATAGAATATAATAATGAAGAAAAGATAAGGAAAAATGAAGATTTTAGTAACTTTGTCACCAATAGCATAAATTCGCAACCCATAATTTAAAATTCAAAAATAATAATTCAGAACGAATATGATCACTTTCCCAAACGCAAAAATAAACCTGGGACTCTCTATTACCGAGAAGCGTCCGGACGGATATCACAACCTCGAAACCGTATTCTACCCCGTCGCTCTCGAAGATGCGCTGGAAATCCGGACCAGCCCCGAAGCGGACAAAAAGTTCTCCCTGCATCAGTACGGAATGGAGATATTCGGTAATCCGGAAGACAATTTAGTGGTGAAAGCATATCTGCTATTAGATAAAGAGTTTCACCTCTCTCCTATCGAGATCCATCTGTACAAACACATTCCTTCCGGTGCCGGACTGGGAGGAGGCTCATCAGACGCAGCTTTCATGCTGAAATTACTTAACGAACACTTTCAGCTGAATTTATCCGAAGATCAGCTGGAAATATATGCCGCAACTTTGGGAGCAGACTGCGCTTTCTTTATCAGAAACACCCCGACCTTTGCCGAAGGAATCGGTAACATATTCTCCCCCATTCCACTATCCTTAAAAGGATATCAGATTCTGATCATCAAACCGGATGTATTCGTATCAACACGGGAAGCTTTCGCCAATATTCACCCTCATCATCCCGAATACTCGATCAAAGAAGCGATCAAACGCCCGGTAAATGAATGGAAAGAGATATTAATCAATGATTTTGAAGACAGCGTATTCCCCCAGCATCCGGTGATCGGAGAAATTAAAGCCGAGCTATACAGGCAAGGGGCTGTTTATGCCTCTATGAGCGGCTCCGGTTCTTCCGTATATGGATTGTTCGAGCCGGAAGGAACTTTACCTGAAACCGATTGGGGAACTAACGTATTCTGTTTTAAAGGCAGGCTGTAAAGGAGTAACAAAAAACGGTACCACGACTCACGTCGTAGTACCGTCACAACACAAACACAAAAT
>OGCQ01002430.1_pt1 | contig 19124 bp, 19 predicted proteins | sample 1570161 | NCBI WGS metagenome assembly OGCQ01 (sample SAMEA4384402, study PRJEB24528) | human gut metagenome
AGTCTAATACAATTACTTTTTATATCTTTGTTGAGACATAGAAAATAAAAGAGTTTGCACACCCTTCCTCCGCATTAAAGGAGTGTATCAGCTCGATTTCCGAAAACATCATATCATATTGACAACAATTTAACAAGTATTTTTTTCTGATTTTTCTCTTTTTTTGTTATTTTACAAACAATCTTTTGATTAGCTTTGACGAAATATAAGTCCAAAGGAAGCAGAATCTCCCACTTCCTTTTGAACTTTTATTTTTAAAGGTTAAGCTGAGCAATAATCTCTTTCAGTGCGTCTGCACTCTTCTGCAGCTGTTCAATCTCTGCTTTGTTCATTCTCATAGGAACTTTACCCTGTACGCCATTTGGTCCTACCAAAGTCAGGGTACTGAGGCAGACATCTTCGATTCCATATTCTCCATGCATCATAGTGGATACTGTGGAGATAGATTCTGAGGAAGATACAAGAAGGCTGCAGAGTTTACAGACGGAAGAGGATACCGCATAGAAGGTTGCACCTTTCTTGGAAATGATCTGTCCGCCGGATTTCTGTACATATTGAAGCATAGCCTCTTTGTCCACAGGTTCAATGTCTTTGCCCAGTTTTTTCTCAATTTCATAGTATTCATCTACACTTACGCCTGAAATATAGGCACCGGACCATGGGATAAAGGAAGTATCTCCATGTTCCCCGAATACATAGGCATGAATGTTACTCTGCGCAATCTGGAAATGCTGGGAAAGTCCGCAACGCAGACGTGCTGAGTCGAGAATGGTACCGGAACCAAGGATCTGGTTTTCCGGAAGTCCTGAAATCTTTGTAAACACATAAGTCATAATATCAACAGGATTACTTACAATAAGATAAAGAGCATCCGGTGCTGCCTTTACAATCTCCGGTGTGATGGATTTAAGGATGTTTACATTTGTCTGTGTAAGCTCAAGTCTTGTCTGTCCAGGCTTACGCGCAATACCGGAGGTGATGATCACAATATCGGAATCCTTTGCATCTTCATAATCACCGGCAATAATAGAGATTGGATCTCTAAAGCAGGTTCCCTGAATGATATCAAGAACTTCACCCTCTGCCTTCTGTTTGTTGATATCGATCAGAACAATCTCAGATGCGATATCCTGGCTTGATAAAGTGTACGCAATTGTAGACCCGACGCTGCCGGCACCAATGATAGTAATTTTACTGCTCATAACCTTAATACTCCTTTTTTCCTGATAAATTTTCAGCCATATCTTGATGATATTGTATCTAGATATGTACAATAGTGGTCTTGAAAATCATATCACATCGTCAATCATTTAACAAGTTATTTTTGTTAAATAAAGTGTTAAATTTTATTTTTATAGCTTTTTGATGACTTTTTTTCAATTTTTTCTTTTGTTTTGTTATGTTTTTCACAATTATTCGCAAATACTGGGGCAAAAAAACAGGGTTTGACTTTATTCTATCATCTATAAAGTCAAACCCTATTTCATATCTCCTGGTCTGCCATTGCAGTAAACTGCTCTTCCGGATGAGGACGTGAATAATAAAAGCCCTGGATGGCATCACATTTCATCTCTTTCAGCAATTGAACCTGACCGGAGTTTTCAACGCCTTCTGCAACCACCTTCATATCCAGTCCATGAGCAAGGGAAATTACCTGCTGCACCACCTTTTTTCCCTTTGGCTGTTCAATATAATCTATCAGCTTTTTATCAATCTTCAAAGTAGAAAAGGGCAGCTCATTCAAACTGGTGAGAGAAGAATATCCGGAGCCAAAATCATCCATATGTAAAAGGAATCCGGTTCTGACAAGTGCCTCTGTAATCCTCCTGATCCGGTCGCTATACAGGGCAACAGTCTCCGTAAGCTCTATGGGTACACAGGAAAAAGGGATTTCTGCACCCTTCACAATCTCCACATAGCGCATCACCGTACCGCTGCGATGCAGACTTGCCCTAGACAGATTGACTGAAATCGGAATCAGCTCCTTTCCCTGTAGCATCCGTCTTCTCTGATAACAGCAAACTCGTCTGAATACATATTCATCCAGTTTTACGATCTGACCATTCTTTTCATACACAGGGATAAACTCTCCGGGAGATATGATTTCTCCATCCGGCTTCTGCCAGCGCACCAGTGCCTCCGCACCTACGATTTTTTCTGTTCCCACGCTGTACTTGGGCTGATAATACACCACAAATTCCCTGTTTGCCACAGCACCCTCAAAATCATTTTCCAGCTGTCGGCTGCGTATCTGCTTTTCCCTCATCTCCGCAGTATAATAAGAGACATTACTTTCATAATTACCACGGATATTTTTGATTGCCATAAAGCCACGACCGCAGATTGCAGATACAGGAAGTGTTTTATCAATGTGCATATAAACTCCATAATTAATGGTCACATTAGGAATGGGTGCATGATCTGCGATCTCTCTGATATACGTTTCTATTTCGTCCTTATCAATCTCCGGTATCCCATAAATAAGACAGGCAAACTGGTCACTTCCATATCTGGAAACCAGCCCATGCCGGATAAGCCCCTGATATGCCTTTGCCATATAGCACAGCAGTTTGTCCCCTGCAGTCGCTCCATAACTGCCGTTGATCAGCTTAAAATCCTTTACATCCGCAACCACAACATGAAAATCTTCCTCTTTTTTTAATTTGAACAGAGTTTTGGCATGATGAAAAAAGGCCTGTCTGGTATACAGACCAGTCAGCTCATCGTGTTCCACGGCAGCCAGAATCCGGGCAGATTCTCTCAGCTTGATCACACTGTTGATCCTTCCAAGTACAATCTGTGGATTATAGGGCTTAATCACAAAATCTACGGCTCCCAGCTCCAGGCATTTTAATTCTGTCTCCTGTCTGCTGCTGGCAGTCATAACGATCACCGGAATAGACGAAAGCAGTGAATCTCCCTGAATCCTTTCCAGGAATTCATATCCATCACATACGGGCATACATACATCCAGAAGGACTACTGACAGCTCCTGGTAATGCTCTGCCAGGCATCGCAGACCTTCTTCCCCGTCACAGGCTGTCAATACCTGATATCTGTCAGACAAAATTTCTGCAAGCATTTCTCTGTTTAACTGGTTATCCTCTACCACTAATACCTTACGCTTTGCATCATTGCTGACTTTTTTCAAGGTATCTTCTTTCATCTCTTTTCTCTGCCTGTGGTTATTCATTTTTTTCACATTTTCCCTTCTGTATGGTTTGGATAACTTACCCCCTCCGGAAGCGGATCCCATTCATTCAGGCCCAGGCTCTGCCGATATCTGGCCTGTTCCATGGTTAACTTTGGAAGATCATCTTTCAGATATTCCATCAGTTCATCAATTCCCTCTCTGGTCACATTGTTTACCAGAAAAATCCTCTCACAGCCTGAATTGATCAGCCACTGCTTCACCATAGGGATATTAGCATACGGAGAATCTATCTTGGTTATGATCCCAATCAGCGGTCTCTGGATAAAGGAATGGCTGCCGGAAGCAAAAAGATTAAAAGGCTCATCTGCTGCCTGCACAATTCCCACCACATCTGCTTCAAAGGAGAAACAGGCCAGTCCCACGCTGAAGTGCTTGGACTCTGCATATTCTCCCGGTGAATCAATGGTATCATCATTGGTATTGGTATATTGCGTTTTTACATAGTGAAGCTCTTCCCCCTTCAGTGCCTGGGTAAGGGAAGTCTTCCCTGCCTCACTTCTTCCCATAAGAAAAATTTTCTTCATATATTATCTGTCACCTTATCCTGTATCAGCTTTTGTAAACCGGGCAGGTTTTAAAGCCCAGCACCTGGTCAAAAAATTTCACTACCTCTTCCACTGCTGTCTGTACTTCTGTCAGTCCGCCTGTCAATATCAGGGAACCGCAGAAACGATCCATAAAGCCGATCTGTACATCTGCACTTTTCATAGCCACATCAGCAGCTACCACAACAGCCTCCCAGGGTGTAAAGCGAATGATACCTACTGCCTCGCCTGTGTGATCCTCTCCCTCATGGGTACCGATATGTAATCCCAGATTCTGATAAATACAGGAAGAAGAAGGACTGATCACATGAGCCATGCACACTTCCTTACCCGGAACCCGGACTCTGACCATGCGGAGTTTCTTCCCCTTAAGCTTTTCAAAATCCTCATGATAGATCTTTTCCAAAAGCTCCTTCGTTGTTATTCCAGCCATTCCAACACTTCCTATCTCTTGGTGATGTCACATACTACATAGCCCAGAGTATCCCGGAAATAATCCACGATCTCCGTCAGTGCAGACATTACGTCAGAAATCTCTCCTGTAATGATCAGTGTTCCGGTAAAGCGGTCTGCAAAGCCAAGATATACATTTCCGCTCTTTACTGCAATATCAGATGCGATTACTGCTGATTCCGGAGGTGTCATATTCATAATTCCAATTGCAGAAGAACGATAGTCCAACTGAGGGTTCAGACCCAATTTCTGATAGATGACAGGAGCCGGACCTCCCATTACATGTGCAAAAGTAATCTCCTTACCTGCTACTGTTTCCTGTACAATTCTTATCTGTTCGCCATGGTCATTTGCCATTTTAAATCTTCCTCACTTTCAAAGCATACTTTCACTTAGTACTCTAATCGTACTATTTTCCCCATTTTATGTCAAGTTAAAATCTACCAGTTTTGTGGTATTTTGTTACTTTTGGTTACCATTTATTGATGTTTGTTACTGTTTGCATGCTTCTATCCTGTGAGGTGTTTTGGAAAAAAATTTCCGGAGGCTCTTTCTCTGAGTCCTCCGGTTTTTCTTTGCTTATGTATTACAGCCCAACAGCTCCTGTCACATCACCATTGATCACATAATATGCTGCATTTTCTTCTGGTTTGATGTATATTTTAACATCCCTCAGATCTTTTTCTTTCTTGCCCATTTCTTCTGTCCAGATCTTCTTCACATTTTCCAAAACATCCTTTGCATAAACCTCTTTGCCAAGGAACTGTACATAAACTTCTGCGTTTACCTCTTTCTTTACAGTTCTTCTTGCTGCCGGTTTTTTCTCTGTTGCCGGCTTCTTTTCTGCTACTGGTTTCTCAGTAGTTTTCTTTGCAGTTGTTCTGGTTTTTCTGACTGTAGTTTTTGCAGGAGCCTCTTTTACTTCGGTTGTCTGTACTGTAGATGTATCAGGTTCTGCTTTTTTTGCAGTTGTTTTTGGTGTCATATATATAGCCTCCTTACAAGGTAATCCAGCTGTGGACTCTGGAAATCCACAGCTTTCGATATCCTGTTACCGGAATAGAATACTACGTTTTCTGTTTTTTTGCAATAACTATATTCCCAGATTTTCCAAATCCTCCTGCATATATGCTTTTAACCGCTGTTTCAGAATTTCATTTTGTTCCAGACTCAGATTCTCATCTAGCTCCAGGATCTGCGCTGCCGTTTCACTGGCAGCCTTCAGAATATCCCCGTCCTGATAAATATCACCTAGTTTAAACTCCAGCAGACCACTCTGTCGGATCCCAAAGAAATCTCCCGGTCCCCTTAGCTTCAAATCTTCCTCTGCAATATAGAAACCATCATTGGATTTATTCAAAATTTCCAACCGTTTTGATGTTTCCTTTTCTTTATTTCCCTGCATAAAAATACAATAAGACTGATGTTCTCCTCTTCCCACACGACCCCGAAGCTGATGAAGCTGTGCCAGACCAAAACGCTCCGCATTCTCCACCATCATTACGGTTGCATTAGGGACATTCACTCCTACCTCAATAACTGTGGTGGATACTAAAATCTGAATTTCTCCTGCAGCAAAGGACTCCATAATCTTATTCTTTTCCCTGGAATGCATTTTCCCATGAAGAAAAGCAATTTTAATATCAGAAGGGAAAATCTGCTGAAGCTTTGCTGTATAATCCAGAACATTTTCCCCGTCCATTCCCTCACTTTCCTCCACCATTGGACAGATTACATATACCTGTCGTCCCTGGCGGATCTGCTGTTCCATAAAAGCATAGGCTTTTGGCCGGTAAGAAGTATCTACCACACAGTTTTTTACAGGCAGTCTCTGGGCAGGAAGCTCATCGATCACAGAAATATCCAGATCTCCGTAAATAATAATTGCCAGAGTTCTAGGAATGGGTGTCGCACTCATAACCAGTACATTGGGAGGATTTCCCATGGTTGTCAGAGCCTCTCTCTGTTTCACCCCAAATCTGTGCTGTTCATCTGTGATCACCAGTGCCAGCTGGTTATATTGGACCTTTTCCTGGATCAGAGCATGGGTTCCAATTACAATATTTGCCTCTTTGGATGCAATCTGTGCATATTTTTCCCTTTTCTCCCTGGCTGTGTCCGATCCGGTAAGAAGCAAAGGATGGCAGAAATCAATTTCCTGTTCCTTCAGAAGCTTTTCCATAGCCTGAAAATGTTGTCTGGCAAGTACCTCTGTCGGTGCCATCAGCACCGCCTGGTAGCCATTTTCCGCAGTCATGATCATAGCCAGAAAAGCCAGGATTGTTTTGCCGCTTCCCACATCTCCCTGCACCAGCCTGGACATCAGCCCATGACCGCTCAGGTCTCTTTCAATCTCATGCCATACATTTTGCTGGGCTTTTGTCAAAGCATAAGGCAGATTTTCAATGATCTCCTCTGTAGTCCATACAGTATGCATGGGAAAAGTATTGACTGTACTCTCTGTTTTTTCTTTCAAAAGGCGCACTGCAAGAATAAACAGCAGAAACTCATCAAATACCAGCCTTCTCCTGGCCGCCATCAGCTCCTGCATATTTTGGGGAAAATGAATGGCAGACAATGCAAAATTGCAGTCTGCCAGATGATACCGTTCCCTGTACTCCTGGGAAAGATATTCCTGATGGAGATATCCGTCCTCCAAAGCCTGATGGAGCAGCTTCACAATGGTTTTATTGGACAGCCCTGATGTGAGGGCATAGATTGGCTGGAGACTGTGCAGAATCTCTTCGTAAGCTGCAGGGGTAAATATTTCCGGATGTTCCATCTGAAGCTTTCCCTGCTTGCGGGTAATCCTGCCCCTGAGAACAAATACACTTCCCTTTTTCAGAGTGGAACGTAAATAAGGCATATTAAACCAGGTAACAGGAAGCCTCCCTGTTTGATCTGCCACTGTGGTTGTTACCACCTGGAGATTACGTACCTTGTTAATATAGACACCCGTTGTAACGGTAGCTGTTATGGCAGCTACCGTAGATTCCTCCAGAGAACGAATCTCTGCCGGTGCTTCATAAATATCATAGGTACGGGGATAATAATGGATCAGGGAATCTGTATCAATAATGCCCAGTCTGGCAAACAGGGCTTCCGTTTTCGGGCCTACACCTTTTAGTGTATGAAGTGGGGGCATCTGTTTATTCTACCGAAATCACGTAGTAATAAATAGGCTGGCCCCCTGCATTTACTTCTACGTCACAGTCAGGATAAAGCTCTTCCACTGCGGATGCAAGTTCTTCTGCCTCAGCCTGGTCAGTATCCGCACCGTAGTAGATGCTGACTACTTCTGAGTCATCGTCCATCATAGCTGCGATGGTTTCCTTAGTTACCTCCAGTCTGTCCTTTCCAACTGCAAGGATTCCGGAATCGCCGATTCCCATAATGTCGCCTTCATGGATTTCCTTGTCATCAATACGTGTATCCCTGACAGCATAGGTGATCTGTCCGGTTTTTACCTGTGAAATCGCCTGGAGCATATTTTCAGTATTTTCAACGCTGTTTTTCTCCGGCACATAGCTGATCATTGCCGTGATTCCCTGAGGAATGGTTTTGGTAGGTACTACCACGATTTCCTTGTCTTCTGTCAGGTCACGGGCCTGGTTGGCTGCAAGAATAATATTTTTATTGTTTGGGAAGATGTAGATGGTCTTTGCATTTACTTTTGCAATGGCATTTAACATATCCTCTGTACTTGGGTTCATGGTCTGTCCACCCTCAATCAGGTAATCCACTCCCAGTTCCTTGAAGATTTCAGTCATTCCCTTTCCTACAGATACAGAGATAAAGCCTACCTCCTTAGGCGGCTGAGCTGCAATTGCTGCCTCCTCCTGCTTCTCCTGTTCTCTGGCCAGCTTCTGTGCATCTTTGATCAGCTTCTCCTGATGCTCCTCACGCATATTATCAATCTTCATACGGGACAGTGCTCCAAAAGTAAGAGCCTTCTCAAAGGCAAGTCCCGGATGATTGGTGTGTACATGTACCTTTACAATCTCATCATCTGCCACCAGAACAATAGAGTCACCGATAGACATGAGGAATTTCTTGAATTCATGCTCTGTCTCCTCAGGCATTGGCTTATCCAGAAGAATAATGAACTCTGTGCAGTAACCGAATTTAATATCCTTCTCTGTCTGTGCATCGATTTTGGTCACCGCAGGACCCTTGGAACCACTGAACTGTGTATAATCCACTTCTTTGCCCAGATAACCGTCATAAGCTCCGTGGAAAACTTCTACCAGTCCCTGTCCGCCCGAGTCAACAACTCCTGCTTCTTTGAGAACCGGAAGCATCTCCGGTGTTCTGGCAAGAGTCTCCTCTGCATGAGCGATCACTGCCTGGAAAAAAGTATCCAGATCCTCTGCAGTCTCAGCAAGCTCCACAGCCTTGGCTGCAGCTTCCTTTGCCACTGTAAGAATAGTTCCCTCTTTCGGCTTCATTACTGCTTTGTAGGCAGTTTCCACGCCTTTCTCCATAGCTGCTGCAATGGCTGCCGCATCCAGATTTTCACTTTTCCGTACACTTTTGGTGAAGCCACGGAGAAGCTGTGAAAGAATTACACCGGAATTTCCGCGCGCTCCTCTAAGGGAACCGGAAGAAATGGCTTTTGCAAGAGTTTCCATATCTGTCTCACCCAGGGAGCCTACCTCTGCTGCAGCTGCCATAATTGTCATCGTCATATTTGTTCCTGTATCTCCGTCCGGTACCGGAAACACATTCAGTTCATTAATCCATTCTTTCTTCGCTTCCAGATTCTTGGCTCCTGCAAGAAACATTCTGGAAAGTACTCTGGCATCTATGGTTTTGTTATTCACCACAAGTTCCTCCTCTATCCTAATCAATTGCCCGTACACCTTCTACAAAAATGTCGATTTTTTCGATTTCCATTCCTGTAAAGGCCTCGACTTTATATTTTACATTGCTGACAAGATTGTCTGCAATTGTACTTATATTTACTCCATATGCTACAATTACATGGAAATTCAGGCGGATTTTATTGTCCTCTGTAATCTTAACACTGATACCATGTTTCAGGCTTTTTCTGCCTAAGAGCTTTACCAGTCCGTCCTTTACGCTGACTGCTGCCATGCCCACGATACCAAAACACTCTACTGCCACACTTCCAGCATAGGTTGCAATTACATCTGTGTCAATTATGATCTGACCCAATCCGGAATCTATACGTCCATTCATATGGTTACCTCCAATGCTCTATATTGTTAGATAAATGTATTATAACCTTTTTTTAGTGATTGCACAATGTTAAATTTCGTCTTCTCCCCTTTCATATAAAAGAATTTTTAGAATTTTCTTTTTTTTGCTTGCAAAAGAGTCATTCATCTGTTACAATGTAGACTGTTGAAAAAAAGCGTCAAGGAGGTGCTATCATGGCTAAATGTGCAATCTGTGAGAAAGCTGCTCATTTCGGAAATAATGTAAGTCATTCACATAGAAGATCCAATAAAATGTGGAAATCTAACGTAAAATCCGTTAAAATCAAGACTGCTGAGGGTGGAGCTAGAAAGACATATGTATGTACTTCTTGCTTAAGATCCGGTAAAGTAGAAAGAGCATAAATAACACCTGTACCCCTGTTCTGACAGGGGTATTTTTTTGTCTTTTTATGTGTTTGATTTAGTTAAAAAGAAGGCTGCAGATTCCGCAGCCTTCTATAGTCCCTATAGTCCTTTAATTCTTCTGCAGTTTCCTGCATTTTTACTGACTCAGTGGCAGAACAGATGATATCCCAGGAGCAGAAAAGCTCCGGCTGTAACTACCAGAATCACATTCTCAGCAATAAGAAATCCTATCACCATCCCCAACCCAATAAAAAACAACATAAAGCCAATCAGCTTTTCCACTTTTTCTCTGCCTTTTCATTGGTTTGGTATAGTTTATGCTTCTTCCCCTTTTCCTGATGCAAAACGATCTACAAAATCAGGAACCATATCCAGAATCTTGGTAAGTCCATCCTGATTTTTTACATTTACCAGCTTGGTAGTACCATTCTGAATGACCAGAACTGCACAGGGAGTCATCTTACCGGTCATTCCGCCGCCGCCATTGTCCTTCTTGTCACCGGAAAAAGCACCGGCACCTACGCCAAAAGCCACATCAACCAACGGAAGAATAATGGTATCACCAATGTGAATCGGTTCCCCTACCACAGTTTTTGCAGCAATAAAGCTGTCCATACCTTTGAACAATGAGTTTACAGTTTCTTTGAAATTATTCTCGTTTGCCATTCTTATGCCCTCCTGGTTTTCCATCGTCTTATGACATATTTTATATTTTTATTGAAATAAATACTAACCGCTGCCCGTACAAACACAATTCCGTATATCCTGCCTTTTATTCTCACATTTCCCTGACAGTAATTTTCTCCGCTAAACAGGGGTCTGACCCTGACACAGTTTTTATGGAAAGGAATGGTCATTCCAAGCACTGCAAGGATGGCTCCTGTTATAGAGGGATCCTCTGTGGAAAAAGTAATCTCTCCATCCATCTTGGTTGGCAACACATGGCGGATCAGAAATTTTGCATGTGTCCATACAAGAGAAATACCCGCCTGCACCCTTGGGTGTTCCAGAAAATCTCTCCACCAGGTTACCTGAGCTCCCACTCTGCACAGCGCAGCCCGGATATGATGTATTCTGTCCCATATTCTCTTTCTCTTGCTCTGTATTCCTGACAGCAGTTTCCTGACAGGGCTTATCTTCTTTTCTTTTTTATCTGAGTCTATCTTTTGTTGAGATTTTTCCGGTGCATCCTGTGGCTGACTATCCACCGGACTGCTGATCATTTTCTCAGATTTTGCATTCACCGGGCTCTCCGGAATTTTCTCCGGTTCTATTACTTCCCTTTGATCCTCCTCACTCTCTGAGGAATCCAAGGAATGCTCTTTATTTTTTTTTCGCCTGTTCAAAATTTTGTCCACAGGAATTCCAAACAACCGGAATGAGGTCTGCAGATTTCCCTCTGCCCAGACAACCCTCAGCACAACTCCATGAAACAGCCAGCTGATCTGTCCCTCTCCTCTTATCTTTTTCCAGTCATCCTGTTCCTTGGTCCCGGATGCCCTGTACCTGACCGGACAAAAGAGAATCAGCAAAATTGCCAGCAGAAGCAGTCCCAGCACAATTCCCAGCAGAATCAGTATAAACTTTAATATAAGCCATAAAATATGTAACATCTACTCACCTCTGCACATAGGTCTCCTGTACCAGACTGCGAACCATTTCCAAAGCCTCGTCCTTCCCCTTTGCCATGCCAATGATCTCCGGACAGATTCTGTAATAGCTTTTCTGGAGAAGCATAGCTGCCGGAATGATCTCAAACATATTGGATGGATTGTCAGACAGAGTAAGAAGATAAATTCCATGTACATACTTCCCGGCATCCAGTTTATTTTTTATTTTCTCAGGATCCTCAACACCCTCTCCTGTAAGATAGTCCTTCTTCCATTTCAGCATTCCATACCTGCCTCTCTCTTTTTCAGCATTCCCCTTTTTCATAATTTTAAACAGGGCTGTGTAAAAAACGCAGCCCGGTTTCCGTTAATAATACTTATGCTGTTTTCCCCAGAGTCCATTGCTCCTCATGTCCAGATATTCCTGATAGGCCTTCTCCACAATCTGCTTTTCATTGGAAAAGCGCAGCAGATGATAAATCTCATGGTACTTATAATATCCGGAATCCACAAAAAATTCCTCTCTCTGGGGCTTACTATGATAATTATCCGCAGTCATCAGGTACCAGTGTACCTCCTTTGTAACTACGTCCTCCGGAACGGTAAAGTTATATTGGCTCTTTCCGATATATTTTACAATAGACGCCCGCACTCCGGCTTCCTCCAGCACTTCCCTCAGCGCTGTCTGCTCATGTGTCTCCCCTGCTTCTACTGTTCCTTTCGGCAATACCCAGCCCTCATAACGGTTCCTGTAAGATTTATACAAAGTAAGAATCTTACCCCGATGAATTACCACACCGCCACAGCTCGTTGCTTCTATCATAATGCAATCCCTCCTGTTTTGCGTGGTATTAAAAACTGGTTATAGTATACCCCTTTTTTGAGAATGCCGCAACTGTTAAAAACAGTGCAGAATAAATTTATTTCTGTCCCTTATGGTTCACTCACTGCTATCCATTATTCTAATCATAGTAATATGCATCAAAAAGCTGACCTGCAATAGGAACTGCTGACTCACTGCCGGTTCCTCCGTTTTCAACAATAATGGCAACTACCAGATCCGGATCATCTACATTGGAATAACCCACAAACCAGGAATGACTGGATCCGTTCTCATCAAATTCCGCTGAGCCAGTCTTACCTGCTGCTGTATAACCCCTTCCATTCAGGGCAGAGGCAGTTCCTTCCTCTACTACCTTCTTCATCAGTTTTCCCATAAGATTGGCTTCATTTACGCTCATAAGTCTTTTATATTTTTCCGGTTCTGTGGTCTTTATTGTTTCACCGTCACTGTTTTTCACAGAATCAATGAGATATGGCTTCATCAGTTCCCCTCCATTGGCAATGGCACTTGTAAGCAATGCCATATGCATAGGTGAAACCAGAGTATTTCCCTGTCCGATGGCTGTCTGCATCACCTCAGCAACAGAGGATTTCCCATTCAGGCTAAAGGTACTCTTTCTGTAGGAAGTAAGAGGAAGGTCTTTGTTAAACAAAAGATCCTCAGCAGTTGACCGCAGAGAACTGCCTCCCAGCATAGTTCCTATTTCTGCAAAAGCACTGTTGCAGGAATGGGCAAAGGCACTGTAAAAATCTTCCTGGCCATGTACTTCCCCGCCATAACACCTGATCGTATGTCCTTCCTTGGTAATACCGCCCTCACAGAGATAGGAAAAATCCTCCAGTGTACCCCTAGTGCGGAAATAATCCAGGGCAGTGACAATCTTAAAGACAGAACCCGGAGGATAAGCTCCGTTTGTGGCACGATTCAAAAGGCTGCTGTCATTCTGATCATTCACAAGAGTTTCCCAGTTCTGGGCGATAGTGCTGGGATCAAAATCCGGTTTGCTCACCTCTACCAATATCTTACCTGTGGAAGGCTCTATGGCAACCACTGCCCCTCTTCTGTCCCCCAGCGCCTGATATGCTGTTGTCTGCAGATCTGCATTCAAAGTAGAGACTACCGTATCTCCCATATTTTTCTGACTTTTAAACTCATTTTTCATCTGATTCAGGAAAAACTCATGGGAAGTCAGAAGCAGAAAATTCGCCTCGGATTCCAGTCCGCTTTTTCCATTGGAATCATAACCTACCACATGAGAAAAAATATTTGCATAGGGATAAGTACGCTCCTCTGTGCCATCCTCATATACATTGGTCTGAGCCAGCACCTCTCCGTCTGATGATTCAATCTTGCCTCTGACAACACGGTCTGAAAAAGTATCCTGTCTGGTGTTATAGGGGCTATTGATAAAATCCTCGCTTTTCACCTTGTCAAAATAAACCAGATAACCGATCAGACTGACAAAAATCAGCACAAAAAAGCAGGATACAAAAGTATATTCCCTGTTGCGGGATCTTCTTTTTTTAGAAATTTCCTGAGCCTTGCGCTTCTGCTGTTTTTCCAGCTCTCTGCGCCGCTTCCTTTCTTCGTTGTCTCTCAATCTCTTCGTCCTCGTCTTCTCTCAAAATATAAAGTCCCTGAATAATTGCCAGCATTAATACTGTACTTGCCACAGAGCTTCCTCCATAGCTTACCAGTGGAAGGGTCACACCTGTCATAGGAATAAACTTGGTGGCACCGCCAATGGTCAAAAACACCTGAAATGCATACTCAGTGCCAAGTCCCAGGGCGATCAGCTTATAAAAAGGCTTCTTGATCTTCAATGCAATATTTACGATCATCAGGAAGAAACTCATACACACCAGGATCAGACAGATTCCAAAAATCCCTCCCAGTTCCTCGCAGATTGCACTGAAAATAAAGTCATTCTTAACTACAGGGATCTTCTCCGGGGATCCCTGGCACAGTCCCATTCCGAACCAGCCTCCTGTACCAATAGCAAACAAGGACTGCACGATCTGGTATCCCTCATTCTGATAAACTGCCATGGGATCCTTCCATGCACTCACTCTCTGGCGTACATGACCAAACAGATGATAGGCAATTACAGACCCTGCCGCACCTCCGCCAAGCCCCAGGGCCAGATAACCCACATTTTTGGTAGCCACATAAACCATTACCAGATATGCTGCAAAAAAGATCACTGCACTTCCCAGGTCACGGGAAAGGACCAGAATTCCTACATGAAGTCCTGCTACGATCGTAGCCTGGACTACCGTTCTGAAATCTGCCCCTCTGCGAAGCAAAGCAGCCATAAAAAATACAAATGTGATCTTGATGGCCTCTGAAGGCTGGATTCCCATCAGAGACAGCTTGGCTCCATAGCTGGTACGGGCAAGGACCAGAACTGCTCCCAGCAGAAGGATTCCCACACCTGCATACAGCCAGGTAAGATCTTTCAGAAATTTCATTTTGCGGATCAGCACAGGAACCGCAAGGGCAACTAAATTCACTGCCGCAACGATAATCAGCTGCCGGGTGGCCGTAGCCACATCCAGTCTGCACAATATGATAAATCCCACACTCAGCAGCATACACATATTATTCAGCAGCAAAATGGATGCCTTTTTGTACAGCATTCTGTACAGGATCTGGATTCCGGCAAAAAACGCCATCATCTCTGCATAAAAAGTTACAACCTGAAATTTCCCGGTTTTCAGATAAATAACCAGAAATGCCGTAAAGTCCATAAAGAAGATGAGCATCAGCTGCTGACGCAATGACTCATTTCTCTCTTCCTCACTTTGCTGCTTCACCATATAGAAACAGTGAAAGGTATAGACCACCATCAAAGTAAGGATCACAAATTTGGATAATTCCACAATCACATTAACCATGCATTACTCGGCTCCTCTTTTAAAATGTCCCTTTGTATACTCTCTCTGAGGGGGATCTTCCTCATTCTGATAAACATTCACAAATTCATCCAGAATCCGTACTGCCTCATTCTGATCTTCAATGGTAAAAGAAAGGCGCAGTGCTGCAGGTCCCAGCTTTCTTACCTGCTCTCTTTCTCTCAGAAGTCCATAAGGAATACTATTGTAAATGATATTATAGCAAGGTGTCTTATCCCCTGTATTTTCCATTTTCCATGGATCACAGAAACAGGCTGCAGTGAATTTCTTATCATATCTGTCCTTTAATTCTGCCTTTCCCTCACTATGATCACATCTGTAAACATTTTTGCGGACACACTGTGCAGACATCATCAAAGGCAGATATCCATATACCAGCATCTCACTGTGGCTGTTATTTCTGTGCCGAATTTCCCCTTCATTTAGTTCCAGGGGAATGGTATCCTTAAGAACCTTCTGTTCCTCCCAGAAAGCAACTGCCTCATTGTTCCAGGTATACATGCTGTGATCCAGAACACATTTTTCAGCCAGCCCTGCCTTCTGCAATATGGCAAAGGCCTCCAGGTTCCGCACCAGAAATCCTGTCATTCCCTGATCCAGCCATTCTCTGGCCTGCTGCAGATATCCCTCCGGAAGTTCTCCCCGTATAATATGGGGCAAAGCCAGATACATTTCCAATCCTCTGTCTGTGCCAGCCTTCAGACACTGCTTCATAGCAGAGAACGGAAGATACATTCCTCTGATCCCCTCTCTTTTATATAACGCAAGAGCTGTCTCAATGTCTTCACAGGAAACATAGATTGGAATGTTTTTCCGTACAGATTTCTTTGCTGACGAAGGGGCAAGGGAAACAGAAGCCGGTTCCTGTCTTCTGTATTTCTGCAGAATTTCCTCCTCCAGTGCAGCCAGGGCCTGTCTGCGCAGCTGGTTCAAAAGCTTCATTGGTACAAAAACACTGTCATCCATCTGAATCTCCAGATTTTCCCACTCATAGGGAGTATTTCCCAGTTTCTCCATCTGTATCCCCACACGCTCTCTGGTAAGAGGCTGATTCTGTGCATACTGTACCTCTCCCAGGGCAGCTGTCCCATGGACATCCCCACAGGATACATCCAGAATGGCAGCACTTCCGGGATAAAGGATCAGACTGCCCCTGATTTTTTCTTTTTTCTGCACAGGAGAGCAGGTTACATTTCCGGTTTTCTTCTCATTGGTAAAAGCCATCATATCAGGACCATTTTGCATCTGATAATATCCTGTACAGGAACCTCCACGGTTAAACAGGTCCAGAAGATACTGCCTGTCCCTCTCTTCCACCTTATAACTGTCCGGTCCCTTTTCAAAAAGCAGATCCAAATATTTCCGGTATACCTTTGTCACTCCGGCCGTATATCCGGGCTGCTTCATTCTTCCCTCGATCTTCAGAGAAGTTACTCCTGCCTCCAGGATTTCCGGCAGAATTTCAATAGTGGAAATATCTTTAAGACTGAGAGGGCAAAGGTCCCCTTTGTTTTTCGTTTTCCTGGGGACATCCTTCTTATCCGGCAATAACACCTCATAAGGCAGTCTGCATGGCTGGGCACATTTACCCCTGTTTCCGCTTCTGCCGCCAAGCACACTGCTCATAAGACACTGTCCGGAATAGCTGTAACACAATGCCCCGTGAATAAAAGCTTCTATTTCAATAGGGCTTGTCCTGTGCATCCTGCGGATTTCCTCCAAAGATAACTCCCTGGCAGTTACTACTCTGGATGCGCCCTGTTCTTCCAGAAATTTCATTCCTTCCGGACCGGTTACTGTCATCTGGGTACTGGCATGAAGAGGAAGCCCCGGAAACATTTTGCGGACAGCTGCAAAAACTCCCATATCCTGTACGATCACTGCGTCCAGTCCCTCCCTGTAATAGGGCAGAAGATAGTCATACAGCTGATCTGTAAGCTCTCTGTTTTTTAAAAGCGTATTCACTGTCAGATATAATTTTTTGCCATGGATATGTGCTGTATCAATAGCTCTGAGCAGTTCTTCCTCACTAAAATTCTTCGCATAGGCTCTGGCTCCAAAGGCTGCGCCGCCTACATATACCGCATCTGCCCCTGCCCCCAGTGCTGCTTCAAAGCCTTCGTAGGAGCCGGCAGGTGCCAGAAGTTCTATCTCTTCTCTTTTCAAATTAATTCCTCTCTTTATTTATAAGCTGTCAGAATCCACAGATTTTTATGCATAAAGGGGAAATCACCGAAGCAATCCCCCCTTATTATTTCCGGTCTGCTATTTCAGCAGCTCATCGATCTGTTTTTCCAGTTCTTTATTCTTGCCTTCCAGAAGACTTTTCTGTTCCAGTGCTTCCTTCTCTGCCTTCTGCGCCTCTTCGATCTGCATACGCAGAGCAATGAGCTCATGCTTCAGATCATACATCTCCTGGTCCTTCTGCTGAAGATCCTGTTCAAAAATCTCTGCCTGCTTTTTTGCCTTAAAATAATCATCTGTAATATTCAGGCTGATCAGAGTATGCTTTGTCTCCATGGGCTGTCTGCCGTAGCCCGGAAGAGCACTTAATTCATCGATTTTTTTATTAATATAGGATGCTACCTTCTGGAAATATTCTTCCGATTCGTAACCTCCCAGCGTAATAATCTTACCCCCTATGATTACCTTTGCTGTATTTTTGACTGCCATCCTATAGCCTCCTGTATCTTAATCACTGCCGTTTCACTGACGCAGCAGCACCATCTTTCGTCATGTCAAGCGGATATTCGCAATCCGCTTCGCTACTTGCTCATAACCGACATACAAGCCGATATCAAATTTATTATACTCGAAAGCAGCTCAAATGTATAGAAATTTTTAAAAAAGTTTTACGAAACCCCAGGAATTCCTTATTCCTTATCCGGAACAGCATATCCCAGGTGCTCATAAGCCAGCCCGGAGGCCATTCTTCCCCTGGGAGTACGATTGAGAAATCCGTTCTGCAGCAGATAAGGTTCATACACATCCTCCAGAGTTCCGGAATCCTCCCCAATGGCTGCTGCCAGTGTTTCCAGGCCCACCGGTCCTCCCTGAAAATTTACGATAAGAGTCTGCAGGATCCTGCGGTCTATCTTGTCCAGCCCATACTGATCCACTTCCAGCAAATCCAGGGCAAAGCATGCCACATCATAAGTGATCCTGCCATCGTATTTCACCTGTGCAAAATCCCTGACCCTTTTTAACAGACGATTGGCAAGTCTGGGAGTTCCCCTGGAGCGCTTGGCGATCTCTGCCGCTCCCCTGGCATCAATCTCTACTCCCAGCACCTGAGCAGAACGGATAATGATCGTCTGCAGTTCCTTCTGATTATAGAATTCCAGATGATGCATCACTCCAAAACGATCTCTGAGAGGAGCTGACAAAAGTCCGGCCCTGGTAGTTGCTCCTACAAGGGTAAACTTTGGCAGATCCAGGCGGATAGACCTGGCTGAGGCACCTTTTCCGATCATAATATCAATGGCAAAATCCTCCATAGCCGGGTACAGCACCTCCTCCACCTGACGGTTCAGGCGGTGGATCTCATCTACAAAGAGAATATCTCCCTCCTGCAGATTATTCAGGATCGCAGCCATCTCTCCCGGCTTCTCAATAGCCGGACCGGAGGTTACCTTCATATGGACGCCCATTTCATTGGCAATAATTCCGGATAATGTAGTCTTTCCAAGTCCCGGAGGGCCATAAAAAAGCACATGATCCAGTGCATCATGCCTCTGTTTTGCTGCTTCAATATAAATTTTCAATGTATTTTTGGTCTTCTCCTGACCAATATATTCATCTAGCGTCTGAGGTCTCAGATTTCCCTCAAGGGCAAAATCCTCCTCTATAACGTCTGTTGTAATTACTCGCTTCTCCATTCACGAAACCTCTGTTTTATTTGTGACATGCTCCCACCACTTAAATCCCAGATTTTGAAGTGGGGGCTTCTTGCTCA
>OGCQ01002432.1_pt1 | contig 19105 bp, 24 predicted proteins | sample 1570161 | NCBI WGS metagenome assembly OGCQ01 (sample SAMEA4384402, study PRJEB24528) | human gut metagenome
CTTCTAGTGGAGGAACAACAAAATCAAAATAACCATCAATTTTGTAACCACCTTTTTTACTCATTTTAATTGCATAAGCAATAGGATATAAAAGACTTATAGACTGTTTATATTCACTATTTTCTGCATTAGGATCTCCTACTCCTCTTACAGCAATAAAATTTGCTTTTTCTACATTTATTATACTAGGTTTAGCCTTCGGTTTATATAACTCTTTATATTCTTTTTTAAAATCAAATACCATATTATTTCTCCAATATAAAAATTATTCTATCAGAATTTTCATAATCTTTATTATCTAGTTCAAAGTCACAAAAATATTTATTAATTTTAAATATTATTTATTTTTAAAGCTTAATCATTCTTATTTTAAATTTTTAATATATAAAAAGCATTGCTAATTTGCAATACTTTTAATCTTATATAAAAGAAAATACAACTATAATATTTTCAGGTCTTTCTGCTAAATATCCTATCCCATTTTTATCTAATAGTTTATACATTTTATTCACTATTTTTATTTTACAAATTGAAATTATATTAATAAATCATTCTCTTTATATTCTTATAAGCTTTTATATTTTTATATAAAATATCAATGGATAATATATCATAAATTAAATGATTGTTATGTCGATTAGTGTTGAATATATAATTATTTTTTTATATGAAAATATTATATTTTTATATAAAATTTTAAATAGTCTCTTTTTTCAGACATTATTTTTTTTACGTACAATTCTTTTCATATGTCATCCAATGTTCTATAATAAAAAAGACAAACATATAGGGAGAAAAAATATGATTACCTTAAGAAAAATAGCATCTGGATTAGTGACTTACGTAATCCTAACATTTTTACTATCTATTTATAGTTTTAAAAACAACAGTTTTACCCTAAATTATATACTCTTAGCTATTAGCATGGCTGTAGCTACCGTTTTATCATATAAAGCTTATAAAAAAAATAAAAAGTTTAAAAAGTATTATAAAGTACTTACTTTCAGTATTTTTTCATATTTCATTGGAAGTTTAATAGACATCTTCAATGTAAAATCTTTTCCAAGTTCCTCTAGTCGTATTTTTTATTTGATTTGTAGCATTAGCTTATTTATTGCCATATGCAACTTAATCATCTACTTATCAACTAAATGGGATTTGAGTTACATTTTACTAAACTTATTTGTTTTCACTATTTTTATAGTATATATTGCTTGGGATATTTTTATATCAAAAAGTCCTCATAAAATAGTTAATTGGAAATTTGAAACTTACTTTTCTGTAATGTTATTATTTAGTGCTTTTCTTATAGCACTTGGAATACTTATTTTATTCCAACTATATAAATTTACATCATCTATAAGTTTTTTAACTTTAGGGTTTAATATTTATGCAATAGCTGAATTTATTCATTATTATTTTGTTTTTAATCACAATGCATTTAATAATGCTTATTTATTTTTTCTAATCACTAATTTAGGAAGAACATTGGGTCTACTTACATTATCTTGTTTTGCTTTTTATATAACAGATGATTTTTTACCTGATTATGAAAATTCAAATCTTGATATTACAGATCATCGTAATCGTATACGTATATCTATTTTAATATTATTTTTTATATGTATAATTGAAAGCAATCATATTTTAGTTACACTTTTATTTATAACTATTTTGATTTTTAGACGAATTTCTCTTAAATATATTGATACTTCTTTGACTAATGAAAAACTTAACAAAGATTATCTATTAATTAATGAAACTTTATTAAAAACTTTAGAAGACGTTAAATCTAAAAACAATGAATTGTATCTTTTAGCTAATATTGATCCACTTACATCTCTTCCTAATAGAAGAAATTTTGTGGATTACCTAGACAATCTTATATCTAAATGTAATTCAACAAATAAATTTGCATTACTCTTTTTAGATTTAGACCGCTTTAAATCTATTAATGAATGGTATGGCCATGATATAGGAGATAAATTGTTAATAGCAACTTGTCAAAGACTTAAAGACAACCTTAGTCCCAATGATTTTATTGCTAGGCAAGGTGGAGATGAATTTATTGTAATCTTAAATAATTTAAAAGATGAATATGAAGCCCTTGAAAAACCTCGTCACTTAGTACGTATTTTTAGACAACCATTTATAATTGATGGAATTACTATAAATTCTACTATTAGTATTGGTATCTCAGTTTATCCAATAAATGGTAATAATCGTTCAGATTTAATGAAGTTTTCTGATATAGCTTTATATAGTGCTAAAAATTCAGGAAAAAATACTTCACGTGTATATAACTGTGCTATAAAAAAAGAAGAAAATAGAAAGCTAGAACTGGAAAATAGATTATATGATGCTATTGCTAAAGAAGAGTTATCTATTTATTTCCAACCTCAGATTAGTATCCAAACTGAAGAACTTATTGGTGTAGAAGCATTAATCCGCTGGAATAATTCTCAACTTGGATTTATTCCTCCTTTTGAATTTATACCCATTGCAGAGGAAAATGGATTTATTATAAATATAGGTGAGTGGATTTTAGATAATGCTTGTGCAAAAATTAAATATCTTAATGATAGATATAATAGAGATATTAAAGTTGGTATAAATGTTTCTCCAAAACAGTTCACTTCAAGTAATATGATATCTAGTATAAGTAATTGTATAAGCAAATATAATATGAAACCTCATTGGATTGATGTGGAGATTACAGAAGGCTGTGCTATTGAAGATGAAAAGGGCGCACTACAAAAACTATTATCTTTAAAAGAATTAGGTATGCAAATTTCTATTGATGATTTTGGTACAGGTTATTCATCTTTAGCATATTTAAATAAATATCCTATAAATACTCTTAAGATTGCTTTAGAGCTAGTGATAGATATTAATACTAATCAGGATAATTATAATATAGTTAAGGCTATAATTTCCATGTGTCATGATTTAAATCTTAATGTTATTGCTGAAGGTGTTGAAACAAAAGAACAATTAGATATATTAAAATCTCTCGGATGCCATGAAGTTCAAGGATATTACTTTGGTAAACCTATGAGTTTTTGGGAGTTAGAGGATAAATTTTTTAAAAATATTTAAAATAAAAAGATAAACAATTTTTAAGTTGTTTATCTTTTTTTATATAAAATGTAGGGCATTGCCGTCCATATTATTTGGCATTAGCTCCCTACTTCCATAAATTGAGCTTAAATCTGCATAATGAGTAGTAACTGGAAGTCTGGATTTTAATATACTTCCAATATGCATAAAACTAAGCTTATACACATCTTCCACTATCTTTTCCATAGGCTGATTTCCATAAACTCTTCTTATTCTAAGTGGTTTTGCCATGCCAATTTTTCCATAGGGATTTGTTGTTATCATATATGCAAAATCATCTTTGCTATAATATGCTCCCATCTGTGTTTCCCACAATTTATCATCAACTTTAAAAGTTGCCATTCTTCTATTTACATTTTTAGTTATTTCTATATATTCAAATTTTATATCTAAATTCCTAGAAGTTTCTTTTAATACTTCCAGCTCTTCTCTTGTAATTCCATCTCGATGAATTACTAAGTGTTTCAGTGGTTCTTTATATATTTTTTCATAAGATGTAACAGCTTCATAGAAAATTTCCTTAATTGTTTGTGTATTTATTTTTTCACCCCTTTGAGGTGCTACTATGGTTTTACTTTTTAAAATACGACCATCTTTTCCCACAATCTGAATTATTCCTGCTGTGTTTATCTTATTTTCTCTGCTCACATCTAAACCTATATAACAATCTGATGTAAGTGGTTTATCTAAAATCCATGGCTGTATACCACTTTTACCATATATACCAAGAAGAATATTCAACAATATGGCATTTTTATTTTTTTCATTATAATTTAGCGTACTGAAGGTTACAAATTGAGTTGCTATATTATGCTTTTTACCAAAAATCTTTTTTATTGATAAGTAGTACTTTTCACAGTTTTCATCATCCATTATAACTACAACGGGGTTTTTATAATTATAAGCTATTTTTCGTATATCACATTCAAATTTGTCTTTGTTATCAATATTTATAGATTTAAAGTTTACATTGCTTTTTTCTCTATTTAAAATCACGCCCATTTTATTTGAAAACTGCTCTAAATTACAAGAAAAGTTTATCATTTTGTCGTATTTAAACTTATCTTTTAATATATTCGGATCTATAAAATATCTAATATTTATTTCTCTATTTTCATATGATCCATTTTCAGGTAGTCCATATAGTATGTTATTATGTCTTTTATCATTTCCAAAGATAAATTGTGGTTTCATCAAACTATGCTTTTCATATCCCAAACTTTCTATCAACATATTTTTTTTGCAAAATTTTATGTATTTAGAATTTTTCAATATGTCCATGATCAAATCTATGGATAATTGCATCTTTTTATTTGCATTTAACTTTGTAAATTCATTGCACTGTCTTAATACTTTACTTGGTAAATTTCCATAGTCACATACTCTTTTCAGTCGATTTGGTATATAAGGAAAAATATTTTTATTTTGAGCTAGTACCAACACTGCCTTTGTTTTAGGATTTAATTTATCCACTATGTAGAATTGATTTTTATTTTTATAATAATCTATTATGGAGCATTGCATATACTCATTTACATCACTTATAGAAAAGTCTGCTACTGATACAAATTCATATACTATATGATTATAATAATCTTTAACTTTATCTCCAGGCTTTACTACATTTAATTCTTCTGCCAAAGTATTGATATAATCATAGCTATGAGACAAATCAAATCCCACTATTATATTTTCATCTTCCTTAATATTTACATCAAAGTTAATCTTTCTTTTTAATATTATATTATCCTTATTTAATAAAGCTTGTTTAATATAAACACAGTTTTTTTCATTATTTATAATTTCATATTTTGATTTATCTGAACTTTGTCTTATTTCTTGTAATAACATTCTTTCCAATAGTTTTCGTTCTGTTAATATGTTAGTTTGAATATTTCTATATTCACTCTTTGTATATTTTATTTCGCCCCAATTTTTTATTTCATCAAAAGAACCTATAAGGTTTTCATTAAATTCAATAATTAATATATCTTTATTTTCTTTTTTTAAAAATTTTATATTATCATAGTTTTCCCTATGCTTTTTATCTAAATCTTTTACTGGTAACGTATATATCCATATTTTTATATCACTTGATTTCAACTCATTTTTAAACTCAGTAATTCCATTAAAGTTGTTTGATTTCAATCTATTCACCCCTGATCCCCTCCATTTATTTTCATATATTTATTTAATATGATAACACAAAATATTTCTTATACCAATATATACCATTATAGACTTAAAGTTTGAAATTAATAACAAACTTAATAACTTCTATCAAATCAATAATTTATCTTTTCACTTAAAAAAGAGAATCCTGAGATTCTCTTTTCTACTTAAATTTGTTCATAAGATCCGTAAACTAATATTTCCTTATTTTCAATCATAACTCTACCATTTGCAACAACTGTATCTATATCAAAATTCTCATCTAATAGCAGTAAATCTGCATCAGCTCCTTCTTCTATAGATCCTTTTCTTGGATAAATTTCTAATCCTTTTGCCACATTTGAAGTTACATAAGACAAAGCTTCTTCCACAGTAAATTCAAGATTTTGCACCATCTCTTTGAATTCCTTATGTAAACTAGATACACTAGAAACTCCCATTTTAACTAAATTTCCTGCTTCATCATATTTTGACCAGCTTCCATATCCATCAGAACTGATTGTTATATTTTCACTTGGTACATTTTCTTTTAGAGCTCTTTTTATACATTTACCTGGAGTTAAATGTTCTTTTATTCCACAAGTTAAGTCTATTTTTCCTCCTGCTTTAGCATAATCAAAAGCTTCTTCTAACAATTCTTCTCTTCTATTAACATGAGTAGGTCTTATAGTTTTCATTGGTATTTCAGTTTCTTCTAATATTTCCCTAACTGGTTGTAGACCTTTTTTACCATCCCCCATATGAAGTACCACAATACCAGCTTTTCCACTTAACATTCCGGCAACTCTTGCATCAGATGCCACTCTTTGTAATTCCAAATTGCTAACATTTGGTGCTCTATGGTCGGATAATGCCAATTTTACTCCTATTATTTCCTCTATAAAACATATATCTTTTTTTATTGAATCTGTAAGTGTTACAGTAGGGTATTCATAAGAACCTGTATGAGCAAATACTGTAATTCCTTCTTCTTTTAAAGCTTTTGCCTTGGCAACTAAGTTTTCTACACTTCTAGTAGTTCCATCTGTTCCCAAAAGTCCTACTACAGTTGTAATTCCTCCACTAGTTAACTTACTTAATGTTATTTCCGGTGCTCTAGTTTTAAAACTTCCTTCACCACCTCCACCAGTTATATGAACATGTTGATCTATAAATCCTGGTGTAAGTATTTTCCCTCTAGCATCTATAATTTTTATTTTTTCACTATCAAAATTTATCTTATCTTCTATTAAAGAGATTTTTCCACCACTTACAAAAACGTCTTTTTTACCTTTATACTGTGGTGAATACACTTCTACATTTTTTATCAGTATCATAACTATTTATCTCCTTATTTAAACAGCTTTTTTATCTTCTTTAGTTTCATTTTTATCCAATTTAGCTATACCAAATCCTGTAATTGCAAATATTATGGCAAATATTATTCCTGAGTAGTTTAGTATTGCCCATGGTAAGTATTGTAGTGTATCTACTCCCAGTGTTGCAGTCATATATGCACCTGCTGCTGACCATGGTATTAGAGGTACTAAAACTGTTCCTGAATCTTCTAGAGTTCTAGATAAGTTTTTAGGATGTAGATTTTTCTTAGGGTAAACTTCTTTAAATAATTCTCCTGGAACAAGTATTGATAAATATGAACTACCTGTTACAAAAGCAACTGTAAAACATGATACTATTGTAGAAATTATTATTCCTCCAGTTGATTTTACTTTTGACATTAATAAATCAAAACAACATCTAACATGCCTGACATACTTACTATACCTGCAAATCCCATTGCACAGTATATAAGAACTGTCGTACTTGTTACTGATACAACTCCACCTCTATTTATAAGTTTAATTACTTCTTCTGTTGGTGTTCCAGTAAATCCAGTCATTACTATATCAAATCCTGAAATTAAAGATGTGAATCCATCTACTATATTAAATCCTTGAATCATAGCTCCTAAAACTACTGTTAATAAACTTGTTCCTAACATTGTAGGAATTGTTGGCCATTTCTTAACTGAACCTAATATTACTAATGCAAATGGTAAAAGTAATATTATGTTAAAGTTGAACATAGTATTTAGTTGATCCATCATAAGTTGCACTGACTCTGGTCTTACTAAATCTCCTGATGCACCAAATCCAACAAATAAATATACAACTATTGCTACTAATGCAGCTGGTACAGTCGTGTAAAGCATGTGTTTTATATGTTCATATAACTCACTTCCTGCTGCCATTGGTGCTAAGTTTGTTGTATCAGAAAGTGGTGATAATTTATCTCCAAAGAATGCTCCTGAAACTACAGCCCCTGCTGTTGCTGGCAATGATACTCCAAGTCCTCCTGCAATTCCCATCATAGCAACACCTATAGTTCCTGCTGATCCCCAAGATGTACCTGTTACTATTGCAAGTATTGCTGATGATAAAAATGCTGTAACTAATATAAACTTAGGATTTATCATTTGAACTCCATAGTATATAATCATTGGAACTGCTCCTGAGAACATTAATGATCCTATTAATAAACCAACACTCCATAAAATTAATGTAGCTGGAAGTGCGCTTGCTATTTTATCTACTATTGCTTTTTGCATATCGTTCCATGTATAACCTAATCTAAGAGCTATAATTCCTGCAATAAATGCTGAGCAAATTATAATTGGCTCCGCTTTTATTTTAAAAACTCCATAACCTAATGCTAATGCCACCACCATAAATATTATTGGTGTTAATGCTTGTGCCAATGTTGGCTTTTTCTTTTGTAATTCTTTCATAATCAATTCACCTTTCATCTAAATATTTAAATTTCTCTACTATATTATTATATTTTATACAATTTTTCACAAATATACAATTTTAGTTAAATTTATTTATATGAAAATCAATAAAAGATTACTATTTTTAAAATTTCAAAATATATACTTGAAAAACTTTAAGTTTATTGTCTATATATGTAACCTTTTTCTTATTTCATGAATATAGTAAATTAGTAGGTTAATTAATCTGCTAATTTAATAAAAAAAGGTGATTTTATGGCTATATATAAAAGTAGTAACATGACAGTTACTGCCCCAGCTGCTGGAAGTGCTGGTGTAATTGTAACTCCAGGTGCACTAACATTAACTCCTGAAACTTATTCATTAGCTTCTGGCACTGTAAAAGACGGTTCTAGTAATGCTATAGTAGGTGCAGCTGTTATTCTAGTGGAAATAATTGCTAGCCCTGCTTCTGAAGCAAATAAAGCAATTGCTTATACTGATGCTGACGGTAAATTTGGTATTCCTTATGAATTTAGTAATACTTCAGGAACAACTTATAGACTAGATGTTTATACTCCTAACCTATTAGATTAGGTAACTTCTAATTAAATTTCATAGTATGGAGGTTCATTAAAATCTATGGAGACAAAAATAATTGATGGTAAAGAATATACTAAAGTTGCTATAAAAGACCTTAGTATAAATGGTGAAAAAAATGATAATTCCTTTTCAGTAGATAATCTTAATAATCAAAATGAGATTTCTTTTGATATTAAAGTTGACTACAACACAGATAATAATCCAGCTACTTTCACCACAAGCTATTTAGATGATAAAAATACAAAAACAAATAATAATGTGAAAATAAATAGTGAAGTATCTGGTAATACTCCACTACCTACCTCTTCTGTATCAGAAAACTCTGATAAAAAAAATAAAATCAATTATTGGTATTATGTAATATTAGGTATTGGATTGGTAGGAGTTATTTATTTTCTATTTATTAAATAATTTAATATATGGATTAGACTTTAATTAGTCTAATCCATAATAAAAGGGATTGCTATGAGCTATAAAATAATAACTTACACAGTAGAAAAGGAAAAGATTCATGATAATACTCTAATAAGTAAGAAGTTTTTCTTCGTCAAGGAAATCACGTCGGTAATAATAGGTACTGTTTCAAATACTAAAGGAGAAGTTATTGAAGGATGTGCCGTTGTTTTACAGGAGTACGATAGTCAAACAAATCACTCAATAGATAAGTGTATTGTCTATACAAATGAAGATGGATATTTTGGATTTTCTTTAGTTTTACAAGAAGATAAAAATTATAAAATAATAGTTTATGCACCAAATAATTTGATTTAATGGAGAATGATTTATGGGAACTTTTAAAGATACTCTTAATGTAAAAGTTAATCAAGGCGAGTTAATTAGTAAGATTTCTATATTAGAGGAACAAATAGGATCTGTGATTGTTGGCACAGTTTTATTAGATGCAAACACACCTGTAAATGGTGCAACTGCTGTTCTATCTTATGTTAATTCTGATACTAAGGAAGTAGTGCCATTGTCATTTATGTTTACAGATATGAATGGTCAATTTGTATTTGCCTTGAAAAATCCAACTTGGGACTATGTAATAAACATAGTGTACAATGAGGAAGTATGATTTTATGAAACCAACTTAAAAAGAGTAAGGCCTTAAACCTTACTCTTTATTTTTATTTTAATATTTGTAATGTTATTGTTCTAACGCCCCAATTATTACATGCTGATTGAGAGTTCATATATATATCTATTTTATTACCTTTTATTCCGCCACCACAGTCTTCTGCTGTGAAAACTTTATTTAATTCTTTTATATATACTTTTGTTCCATAAGGTATAACTCTAGGATCTACTGCTAATGTTCCATATCTTGCTTTAGTTCCTGTTGATGTATATCCTCCACCAGTATATGCATAAGCCTTAACTCTTAAAGTTTTCTTTACAGGTCTTGATGAATTAGTATTGTTGCTATTTTTTGAGCTTACTTTTTCAAGATGACTTTTATAACACCATCCTGTTTTATTTTTAGTATATTGCACTTTATACCATTTGCTTTTTGAAGCTAGTAATTTTACTTTTTGACCTTTTTTTAATTTTCCTATAGATTTATATTTAGTCGATGCTCCTTGTCTTACATTTAAATTTGCTGTTGCCTTAACATAAGTTGACGCTGCATCTACTTTAACCGGTTTTCCTACTCCAATTATAATTGACATTGATAATACAACTGTAGTTGCTTTTAAAAATTTTTTAAACATATTTTACCCCCTATGTTAATTTCTTTTTTATATCTAAAATTGAATTTTCTCTCTGTCTAAAATTTATTATTTTGTAACTTTCTATTACTATAGTATTACATTTTTGTAACTTTTGGAAGTGTTTTTTGTTAAAAAGTTACATCAAAGTAACTTTTTTCAACTGCACAAAATATCCTGATCTAGTTTTTTCAAGGGGTTTAGCAAGTTGTAATTTTTTAAAAATTTTTTTAATTTTTTTCTAGTTTGTAATAATTTTATTATACTTTCGTTACTATTTTTATGAAAATGGTAAATAATTTTTATTATATTTCTAATCAAAAAAAATGCTCAATATAAACATAAAAAACATATATATTAAGCATTCTATAGCCTGTGCGACTTTTTTAGCATGAGCTACAGCTTCTACAACAGTTCTTGCTCCAGTAACCACATCACCACAAGCAAATACACCTTCCTTTGTCGTATGTCCTATATCATCTATAACTATAAGTCCATGTCTATTTGTCTCTATATTTTCTGTATTTGAAACTATATTATTTTTTGGACTTTGACTTACGGCTATTATTACAGAATCAGCTTCTATTAATTTTTCTGATCCTTCAATATTTATCATTTTAGTTTTACCATCTTCTTCTATCATTTTTGTATCTATAAATACAACACCTTCATCAACTATTTCTACAGGTGATTTGAAAAGTTCAAATTTTACTCCTTCTTCTTTTGCATCATTTATCTCTACTTTTGTTGCTGTCATATGTTCAAAATCTTTTCTATAAATTACTTTTACATTCTTAGCTCCGTAGTGCTTAGCAGTTCTTGCAGCATCCATAGCCACATTACCTGCACCTATTACTATAACTTTTTCACCTAATCTAAATGACTTTGGTGATTTTAAATAATTTATAGCATAATTTACATGACCTAAGCTTTCCCCCTTAATATTAAGTGTTTTAGGATTCCATACTCCCGTACCTATAAATATTGCTTTATATCCATCTTCTAAAATTTTGTCTATCGTTAAAACTGGTCCAATTAAAGCATTGTATCTTATTTTAACATTTAAATCTAATAGTCTTTCTTCTAAGTTATCTAATATTTCTCTATTTAATCTAAAATCGGGTATTCCATATCTTAATACTCCACCTATCTCAGAGTTTTTTTCGAATATGGTAACTTTATATCCTTTTTTAGCTAAAATAAATGCCATAGTTATTCCAGCTGGACCTGAACCTATAATAGCTACTTTGTCATTTAATTTTAACTCTTGATTAAATTTAGTATTTTTTAAATACTGCGATGATATTTGTGTCTCTAGTTCATGAAATTTAACCGGATCGCTTTTAATACCCTTTATACAATTTCCTAAACATTGGTCTTCATGAGGGCATATTATACCACAAGCTGCTGATAATGGATTATTATTGAATAAAATTTCTCCCGCTTCTTCTATTTTACCTTCTTTAAAAAGCCCAATAATATCTGGTATTGGTGTTTCTATGGGACAATTTGCTCTACATCTTGGCTTTTTACAAAGAAGACACCTATCCACTTCTTCTTGCAATATATTTAAATTCATTTTTCCCATGACTTATCCTCCTGTTGAATATATTTTATGTAATTTTTACACTTATTTCTCTATTTTACTTTTATTTTTGATAAAAAACTACATAAATATTATTTAAGTAATTTTTATTAAAATAAAAAGTTTTATAATTTAAAAATTAGCGCTAACTTATATTTATAAGTTGCGCTAATTTTATTTTGTTTTAATATTTAATTACTATATAGATAAATTAATATTAATCAACAAAACCACAGCTTACTGTTATTAGTAATAGTATTAAAAATGGTATCCAAGCCATTATGTCTATATCTACCCAGCTGTCTCCAAATGCTAGGAATAAGAAGAATAATATTATTATCCACCATCCTGTACCAAAGAATCCATCACATCCACCAAATAATCTATCTAGCATGATAAAAATCCCCCTTTATTTATCTTATAAATTTTAAGACTATATAAAACTTTTATGATTTTAATGTTTTTAGTGTTACACTAAAATTTAATTTCTAGTCAAAGAATCCTCCACAACTGCAAAGTATTAATAATACTATTAAGAATGGTATCCATGCCATTATATCTATGTCTACCCAACTATCTCCAAATGCTAAGAATAAGAAGAATAATACTATTATCCACCATGCTCCTGCTCCAAAGAATCCATCATTTCCAAATAATCTTTCTAACATTTTGCTACCTCCTGATGATATTTTATATTGAGCTTGCGCTCTTAACATATAATATGCAACTAAGGTAATTTGTGATATTAAATTTATTTAGTTTTTATTTTTTATAGAGTAAGAATTGTATAGTATAAAGAAAAAGGATGCACAATTGCATCCTTCTTCTTTATATACTAATTGTTATTAGCAGTCATAACCATTATCTAAGCATCCACAATCTCCATCAATGCCTCCGCATGAGCATACAATTAGTAATAATATTAAGAATGGTATCCAGTCAGTTATACATATTTCACTCCAACATTCTTGGAAAGCTAAGAATAAGAAGAATAATACTATTATCCACCATGCTCCTCCACCAAAGAATCCATCGCATCCACCGAATATTCTACTTAATTTACTACTCACAAAGATCCCCTCCTTGAATATATATACAAGTTAGATAGTACCTAGCTGTCAATAGGGTTTTTCACCCTTCTAATTATATACTATGTAAATCTTTATAAAGTGTTATTACTTTTTTTAAAATTTTTTATTTTTTTTAAAGAGGCTAAAATTAGCCTCTTTAAATTTGTTTATATTAACAGCAACCACCATCAAATCCAAAGTTAGTTAAAAGTAAAATTAATAATACTATCCATATTAGAGCCATATCATCACAGAATAACCATTCTAGTAAATCATCTCCTAGTAAAAGTATAGCTCCTATTATTAATAATATTATTAATCCACCTCCTCCAAATCCACATCCACATCCACCAAAGAAACGTTGAATTCCTTGTTGTTCTGACATCTTTATGCCCCCTTTTTTATTTATAGGCAACTGTTTTTATTACCTATTTAATAAATAATATGTATTTATGCATTAAATTGTTACATTTTATTATTTTTTTAGAGCAAATATTTTTGCATAAAAAAAAGAAACCATATAGATTTCTTTTAAGATTAGATTAATAGCAGCTATCATCAAAATTAAATAGTAATAGAATTATTAATATTACCCAAATCCACATACTATCATCTTCAAAAAAATTATCTAGTATATCTGTACATAAAACCAAAAAAACTAAAACTACTATTATTAATAATCTATTACCAAATATACCATCATTTCCTCCAAAAAATCGGGATATCGTATCTTCTAGCTTTGCCATGACATTCCCTCCCTTGAACTTGCTCATAAATTAAGTATATGTATTAATTGGTAAATAAGTTACCTCAATTAAGCTCTTATTAAGAATTTTATCTAATTCTTTCTCTGATAAATTATTGTACTTTTCAACCTCTTCTAAATACTTTAAATCAGATTCTGAAATACTTTTTATCAACCCTTCTATAGACTTTATCTTATACTCTTTATAGTCTTTTACTAAAAATGAGGTTTTAGAATTTTTTATTCCTTTTTTTAAATTGATTAATCTCGTTATATACTCATCTTTTTTCTCCATTACCTGTTCTTCTTTTTTAACTATATCTTCTAAAATTATATTACTTTCTACAATATAGTCTTTTATCTTTTGCATATCTAATGTTATAGAATTATAATAAAAATTTGTTAATATAACTAAGAATACTACAACAGATGATACTAATAATCCTACGTATTTCATAAAATTTCCTCCTAAGTTATAGTTTGTATATTAAATTTATATTCATATTTTATAACTTTATTACTTTTTATTTAAATGTATATTGAAAAATTGTCAAACTTATATTAAACTACAATTAAAATTATCAATTTATTTATAGGAGGATAATATGTTTGAAAAAATAAGATCAATAATTTCAGAACAATTATCTATAGATGATGTAGATACTATAACTTTAGATACTTCTTTAACAGAAGATTTAGAAGCTGATTCTTTAGATGCCGTTGAAGTTATAATGGCTCTTGAAGATGAATTTGGAATAGAAATACCAGATGAAGAAGCTGAGCACTTCAAAACTATATGCGATATATGTAAATTCATAGAAAATAATAAATAAAAACCGAGAATTAATCTCGGTTTTTATTTATTATTAACAGTAGCAATCATCATTGTTATTATTAAATAAAAATAATATAAATACTATTGCTATAATCCAAATTAGTGAATTGTTTTGCTCAAAAAAACATGCTAAATCTCCGTTACTAAGTATTAATAAAACAACAAGCCCTAATATAAGAAATACTAATGTAGGATTATCGTTAAAGAAATCAAATCCTCTAAACATATCCCTTAATTGATCCATATACACTCCCCCTTGGTATGTAGACAGTTTATCTATTAATAATATATATGAACAAACCTATATTTTAGTGCTTGTATAAAAAAATTCACTTCGCTTTAGCTACGTGTCGGCGAAACACTTCATTTTACCAATGATATATCCTTGCTACTACTAGGTATACATCTATTACTCAAAATAATCATTGAATTACAAATTATATAAAGCATGTATATTTTATAATATAAAAATAAGCACCAATATCTAAATATTAATGCTTACTTTTATAATTATTTTTCTTCATAGAATCTTACATTTTTTATAACTATGTCTATACTTCCATCTGGATTTTGCCTTACACTGTATTTCATTGGATCTTCAAAATCTGTTAAGTCTGCTTTTATATCAAATCCATTATCTGTTTTGATACCTCTTTTTTTAAGTTTTTTCTCAACCCATTTCTTATCTATATTAAAACTTTCATCTAAGCCTTTATCTTCCATATGTTCTTTAAAGCTTTCTTTAAGTTCATCACTTTTTATAGAGTTTTCTACAAATTCATTTAAGTCAATTTCATGTTTTTCTTTTAATGTATAGTTTAATATACTTCTTACTTCTTCTGCTTGCTTTATATCCTCACTTAAAGCATTTGTTATCCAATTTTCAGCTGTATTTTTAAATACTTTTGTCTTATATTTATCATCATCAACTCTTTCTGCATTTAAAAATTCTGTTATAAACTTAGACTCTGTTTCTGCTTTTTCTGCATCTTTATCTAAAAGTCTTAATTGATATTCATCATTCATTCCACTTACACCAATCAATGCACATTGCTTTTGTCTTCCAGTCTCTGGTATACCTATTTCATTAGCAACCATTTGTATATTAAATTTTTCATCTATGAATTCTATAGAGTGAGTATATAATTTTTTATAATCTAGCTTTAATATAGCTACATACTTTTCATCCTTTACTGTATATAAACAAATAGCTAAATCACAAGATTCCAACTCTGAATTTATTTTCATAATATCAAATAAGTATGCTGCTATCTCTTTTGAATTTTCTAAAAATGTATTTTCATCATATATAATTTGTTCACAACAATTTCTAACTACATTGTCATTATAATTTTTAAAAACACCTTTTCTTAAATCATCATCTTTTGTAACTCTTTTTATAATTTTTTGAAAAAACTTATCTACTTCTGGATTAATTTTTCCTTCAAAATCATTTAATATAGGTACATCGCTATTCTTATCTAAAACATGTACAATAAATTTGTGTATTATCATAATTCCCACCTCAAATTAATTATTTTTTCTTAGTTTTTCAATTAGATTTTTTATATCATTTGACAACTCTGCTTTAAACTCTAAATTTTCCTTAGTTCTTGGTTGATTAAATGATAAACTATATGCATGTAAAGCTTGTCTATTTATAAGATTTTCATCTACATATCCATATAGCTCATCTCCAATTATACCATGTCCAATATGTGACATATGTACTCTTATTTGATGTGTTCTTCCAGTTTCTAGTTTTACTTCTACCACAGTCGCATCATTTAACCTCTCTAAAACTTTATAATGTGTTATTGATGCTTGTCCTTTTTCATCAACTATTCTCTTTATACTATCTTCAGTTGGTCTATATATAGGTTCATTTATAGTTCCTTCATCATTTTCTATGATACCTTTAACTACTGTTATATATTTTTTTTCAACAGCATCATTTCCCATATCAACAGATAATGTATGATGTGCATAAGCATTCTTAGCAACTATAACAAGTCCTGAAGTATTCATATCTAATCTATTCACAAATCTTACTTTTACCTTTTCATTTTTTTCCTTGATATAGTATGTAATTCCATTTGCTATTGTATTATCAAAATGACTTTTAGTTGGATGTACTACCATAAAAGGAGGTTTATTAACCATTATTATATCAAAATCATCATATAATATATTTAAGTTTAAATTTTGCGGCTCAAAGTTTGCCATTTCCTCTTCTATCTTTACTTCTATTAAATCACCTTTTTTAAGCTTTGTACTTGGCTTTTTAAAAACTCCATTTACAAATACACTCTGCTCTCGTTTCATCTTCGATATTGACCTTACAGAAAAATTTAATTTATCCAATAAAACTTCCTTTAGAGTTAATTCTTCTTCATTTGTATACGATATAAGGTTGTATTTTTGGTCTTCTTTTTTAAACAAATTTACACCATCCTTCATTAATAATAACATTATCTATTTTATACTATTTTTTTAAAATAGATAAGGATTTTTTGTAGCTATAAAAATTATATTTATATAATAGTACATATTTTAATTATAAAGTAACTAATTAACTTTCCAAATTATGCTATAATACAAAGTATAAAGGGGTGTAGAGATGAGAAGAATTATAACTATAAATTCAAATCAAGTAAATAAATCTGTTGAGACAAAAAAAATACTAACAGAAAAACTAACCAATGCTGGATTTGAAGTAACATATGAGTTTTGTCAAGATGCCGAACTTATAATATCAATTGGTGGAGATGGTTCTTTTTTAAAGACCGTTCATGATTTTGACTTTACTAAAACTCCTATAATAGGAATAAATACAGGTCATCTTGGTTTTTTTCCAGAAATATCACCTAACCATATAGATAGTTTTATTAAATCTTATAAGAATAATGATTTTTTAGTGCAAGATATATCCTTACTCAAAGCCAATATATGCACTAATAATTGTAACTCTCATATGTATGCCATAAATGAGGTTGTCGTAAAAGGGGATAAATCTAGAACTATACACCTTAGTTTAGATGTTAATGGTAAGCATATACAAAATTTTAGTGGCGATGGAATGATTATATCTACTCCGACTGGCTCTACAGCTTATAATTATGCTGCTGGTGGAAGTATAGTAGACCCTGGATTAAACCTTATGCAACTTACACCACTTTATCCTATAAACACAAATGCATATAGATGCTTTACATCTAGCATAATTTTTTCTAGTGAGTCTATAATAAAAATAATACCTGAATATAGATTTGAAGATTCTATTCTAATCGTAATAGATGGAGTTGAATATAGATTTAATCATATGTCTAATATAGAGGTATCTATCTCTGATTTAAAAATAAAACTACTTAGAATGTTAGATTATGAATTTTGGAGTAGAGTTTCAGAAAAATTTTTATAATATCTTGGAGGAAATACATATGAAAATTGGAGTAATGAGTGATACTCATGGAAGTTTAACTTATTTTGAAAAAGCATTAGATGTATTATCTGATTGTGATGTTTTAATCCACGGTGGAGATATACTTTATCATGGTCCTAGAAATGATATACCTGAAGGGTATAATCCAAAAGGTTTAATTTCTAAAATAAATTCTTTAGATAATATAATCATAGCTAGAGGTAACTGCGATGCTGATGTAGATCAAATGGTAATAAATCATCCTATACAAAGTCCTTATGTTATGAGCCAATTTGGTGAAACTAGAATAGTTACCACTCATGGTTATACAGATTCTAAAGAAGATACAATTAATAAGGCTAAGAGTATGGGAGCTGATATACTTATCCTTGGCCATACACATGTTAAAGAATTATATCTTGACGAAAATTTAGTAGTTCTAAACCCTGGAAGTACTTCTATACCTAAGGATGGTACTCATTCTGTAGCTATAATAGATATTATTCAAAGTGAAGACGAAATTGATATGAATTTTAATTTAATAGATATTAATACTAAAAATATAATAAACCTTGACTAATATATAAAATTTTTAAGGAGTGGTATACTTACCACTCCTTATTTTATTATTAATCATCTGAAGTTTTTATATCATGGACACTCTTACTATCTTTGCTACTTTTACTATCACTAATGCTCTTACTATTATTTACTGGTTTATGTTTAATTACTTTCTTTTTATCTTTAACAGGCTTACTAATATGAGAATGTTTACTATCATTTGAACTTTTACTATTGTGCGAATGATTTGTTTGTTTCATAGTATTTATGCTCCTTTAATATATTATTAATCCTCTTCTTCATCTTCTTCGTCACAGTCTCCATTCATACCATCTATTCTACATTTATGTTTTTTACCACAGCAACCACAAGTAACATAAATATTTATAGGAGTATGAACAGTTATTGGTCCAATATTATTAGTTGCATTTGATTGGTTATCGTTATTAGCATTTGATGTAGCTGTTGCATCTGCATCTGCATCTGTATCTACATCAGTGTCTACATCTGTGTCTGCTTCGGCTTCTACTTCTAC
>OGCQ01002433.1_pt1 | contig 19095 bp, 19 predicted proteins | sample 1570161 | NCBI WGS metagenome assembly OGCQ01 (sample SAMEA4384402, study PRJEB24528) | human gut metagenome
GTTCCTTTCCTTAGATAAGTCCTGAAATATCAAGAACTTCTGGTTGTTGTGCAGCATGAGTGTGCTCAGCACCTACAAATACTTTCAATTTCATACCTTGAGCACGGCCAAGAGTATTGTGTGGAAGCATACCCTTAACTGATTTCTCAATCAAGCGAACAGCGTTCTTAGAGCGGAGTTCACCAGCAGTAATAGATTTCAATCCACCTGGGTACATTGAGTGAGTGTAGTAAACTTTATCAGTTGCCTTTTTACCAGTTAATTTTACTTTTTCAGCATTGATAACAATTACGAAGTCACCTGTATCAGTATGAGGTGTAAAAGTTGGTTTATTTTTTCCACGAAGCACGCTTGCTACAACAGCAGAAAGGCGTCCAAGAGGTACATCAGTAGCGTCTACTACGTACCATTTCCGTTCAACTTCACCTGGCTTAGCCATGTATGTTGTTTTGTTCATGATTTCTCCTATATGAATATCGTTTTTGTTTACAGAGCGGATGTTCCGGTCCGCAAGTTATTTGGAAGGTTCCGGGGCCTTACAAATGGGGTAAACAATACCGCCTACTATCATACCAAATTTTAGGGGTAAAAGTCAATATATTTGGTAAATTATTTATGAAAGAACGGTTTCATTCCGTTTAATCTTGATTTTCATGAGCAATACTAAATAATCCCAAAGTTCCAGGACCAGTATGGGTGGCAATAACGGGCCCTAATGGTAGGATTAAAACTTCATTAACTTGCTTTGACAGAAGAAGTTGCTCTTTTAATACTTGAGCCACATCCTGACTGTTTGACCCTGCATAAGCAATTACCACACGTGGATCAGAAATACCTTCCAAAGTCATGCGCACTACTTCAGCATGAGCTTTTTTCTTGCCACGAACTTTAGCCACAGAATCTAGCCTACCATCTGCCTTAACAGCAATAATTGGCTTGATATTGACCAAATTCCCCATGAGAGCTGCCGTTTTTGAAATCCGTCCGCCTCGCATGAGATGGTTCAAATCATCCACGAGGAAATAAGTACGCACTTTTGGCAGTAAGGATTCTATCAGAGTTACTACCTGTTCTAAACTTTGTCCAGCAGCTTTTGCCTCTACCGCTTTCATCACTAAAAGACCTTCTCCCATAGATGCAGCCTTGGTATCTATCATTTGGATGACAGCTTCTGGAAAATCTTCTAAAACTATATCCCGTGCCATGACTGCACTCTGATAAGTTCCTGATAAAAGAGATGCAAAAGCAATATAAAGGACTGGCATGCCAATCTCAGCATAGTGACGAAAGATAGCTTCAAACTGGCCAACATTGATTTGACTAGTTGTCGGCTGGCTACCGGATTCCATTTTAGAAAGAAGCTGCTCACTCGTTAGTTTCTTATCTCCGACTGTTTCATACGTCTCTCCATCCAGCTGAATGGTCAAACCGAGAATTTGAACATCATTTTCTAAAGCCCAGCTTTCTGGAAGATCTGCTGTTGAATCCGTTAAAATCTTAAAAGTCATCTTTCTTTTTTCTCCATCATTTTCTATAAATTGCGTAAGGTTGGATTGTCCATAGGACATAAAGGTGGTTTTCCCATTTGAAGCTGTTGGCTCATTTGATTCAGATCCGACTTTGTAATAGCTACTTTCTTTTCTAGTTCACAAGCCGAAACACGCAAAGCTCCTTGGGCAAAGACAGTCCACTGCTCATTTAAATTGCTCATTACCACAGATGATTGAGCTCGTGGTTTGCTACTTCATATTCAATGCCATCATCTACCATTTCGTTCTCATCAATCAAAACGACTGTCACACTGAATAAGTTCTGACGAACACTAAGCATATCTTGAGCATTGAAGTCACAAATTCTTTCCAAATCTTAAAAATCAGCCTCATTCCTCAATTTATCAGGAAAAAATTTCGTTCTACATTCCGTTCGCTCTGGTTTAAAAATGGACCAGTTTCCTTTCAAAAGGCAGTCATCTGGCAAGCATAAACTAGTAAAATTTGTCTTTTCATAAGCGATTTCTAAACACTTCATACATGAGAATGGCTGCAGCCACACTAGCATTAAGGCTCTGCACATGTCCATTCATAGGAATGGTAATCATTTCATCTACATGCTTTTTAATATTAGCAGAAATGCCTTTACCTTCGTTGCCGATAATCAGAGCGAGTTTGCCTGCTGTATTCCACTTAGTAGACGGAGTTCCATTCATATCCGTTCCAAAAATCCAAAAACCTGCATTTTTCAGCTTGTCCAAAGTTTGGCTGAGGTTGGTCACCCGAGCGATCGGAACGTGCTCTACAGCTCCTGTAGAGGTCTTAGCAACGACCGGCGTGACACCAACTGCTCGATGTTTCGGAATAATGATGCCTGTAACATTTGTCGCATCAGCCGTCCGTAAAATAGAGCCTAAATTATGCGGATCTGTTAGACCATCTAAAATGAGCAAGAGAGGATTGTCTTCCTGAGTTGCCATTTTCAACATCGCCTCAAAATCCGTATAAGCAAATTCTGAAACACGCAAGACAAAACCTTGATGAACGGCACCATCTGTCATTTCTTGTAGTATTTTTTTGGTAGTCCAAGAAATGGAAACCTTTTTTTCTGCTGCCAAATCTTTCATCTTAGCAACATTTTTCCCACGTAGATCATCTTGAATATAGAGTTTATTTCCAGTATTGGCCATGAGAGCTTCCGTCACAGCATGTACACCGTAGACAATATCGTTATTTTCCATGACTTTAGTATAACATAAAATTTAAAATGCTTCTTCTTATTTATAAATCACTTTACCGTTAAATCCAAATTTTCTTCTATAAAAAAATGCAGGAGTCTTGTATTAAAAACAAGGCATCCTGCATTCTCTTATTAATTATTCTAAAGGCATTGTAAATTAATAAACTGTCTTTTCTGTTTCTGGATCAAAGAAGTGTGCTTTGTTCAAGTCAAAGCCAAGGTCAATACCTGCTCCAGCTTTGAGGTAATCACGAGCATCTACTTTAGCAATAAATTCATTGTCAGCCACTTGGCAATACAAATGAGATTCAGAACCAAGTAATTCAGATACAGAAATTTTAGCATGTACAACTGAATCTGGGAAGGTTTCAAGGAAGGCAGCTTCTGTATTGATGTCTTCTGGACGAATACCAAAAATGAGTTTCTTGCCTTCATAGCCTTTTTCACGAAGTACCTTCAAAGCACCTTCTGGTACTTTCAGAGAAAGGTCTTGTGCTACAATTTCATCACCTTTCAAAGTTACATTGATGAAGTTCATAGCTGGGCTTCCGATAAAGCCTGCAACAAATTTATTAACTGGTTTTTTGTAAACTTCTTGCGGGGTACCGATTTGTTCTATACGTCCAATTGTACCCGTTCCTGAAGGATTCTTTGTTGCAGACATGATAACGATACGATCAGCCAAAGTCATTGCTTCTGTTTGGTCATGGGTAACATAGATAGTGGTTGCCCCAATACGACGATGGATTTTAGCAATTTCTGCCCGCATAGATACCCGCAATTTAGCATCCAAGTTAGAAAGCGGTTCATCCATAAGAAATACTTTTGCATCACGAACAATAGCACGTCCCATCGCTACACGTTGGCGTTGTCCACCTGAAAGGTCAGCTGGTTTACGATCTAAAAATTCTTTCAAGCCAAGAATCTCTGCTGCTTCATTTACACGTTTTTCAATATCATCCTTGCTGTATTTACGAAGTTTCAAACCAAAAGCCATATTATCATGCACAGTCATGTGTGGATACAAAGCGTAGTTTTGGAAAACCATGGCAATGTCACGATCTTTTGGCGCAACATCGTTGACCACGCGGCTATCAATTGAACATTCACCTTCCGTGATATCTTCAAGTCCAGCAATCATACGAAGTGTAGTAGATTTCCCACATCCTGAAGGACCAACGAAAACGATAAATTCCTTATCTTTTATATTCAAGTTGAAGTCTTCTACAGAGTAATGTTCGCTGTTTGGATATTTTTTGTAAATATTTTTTAAATTTAATTCTACCATAAAATAGAACTCCTTTGTTGTTATGATTTTATTCTATATGAAAACGCTTTATTTTTCTATGGCAATGTGAACAAATTTAAAAGAAAATGTCTTGTGCAGGATGCACAAAACATTAGAATAAATCAGTTAAAATAACATGATAACATAGCGTCAAATCTGTTAGGTCTTTTAGCTGTAAACCCGTCAATTCTTCCCATTTATCGATGTGATATTGTAACGTATTCCGATGAATATACAACTGCTGAGCAGCTTTTGTCACAACCGCTGTATTTTCCCACAAAGCGGCAATAATATCAACGAGCTGATCCTGACTTTCAATCAATTGATGAAGTTTCTTCGTTAAGAGTGGCAATATGAAATCCTTTTGGCTAATCCCCCATAAAAAGAGTTGGGAAAAAGAATGGACATTAGAATGCTGAGCTTGTTCCCACCATTTAGCAAAAAGGGTATTCTCTGCTCGAAATAGCTCAGAGTAGCTTTCTTCAAACATTCTAGTCCAAATCTGTCCTATTTGAATTGTGAGAGCTAGGCTAAAGTCATATTCGATGGCTGATAAAGTATCACGAAGGACAGCTTTTACGGGGATAAGTTGCGTTTGATCTAGCACAAAGATATAATCCTGAGACGATAGCTGAAAATCTGCTATTCTATTAGGTAATATGGTTCGCATCATTTCCAACCAAGATCCGATTGTTTCGTTTTCATAATGGAATAAATGACAATGAACAAATTGTATCTTTTGTACACTTTTTGGCAATTTGCCACGACTATGAACCAGATAATCATACCAAGGTCCACCATCAAACGCTGACTCTTCTCCAGTCAGTAAAGAAACAAGCTGTTGTTCTCTTTCTGTCAAGCTACTCATTTTTAATAATAGCCATTGATTTTTTGATAAGGGAATTACCACTTCATCTTCTTTTACGCTCGGATTGGATTGAAGTCTCCCTTGAGGAAACCATTCTAACAAATTACTTTTTACCATGATTTGTGCTCTCCACTCTGACAATGCACCAGTCAATTAACTCTTCTAAGCGCTCAATAGCTCCCGTCATATGTAGGTAGCCCATAATAGCCTCAAAGCCTGTAGACATGCGATAAGTAATGATATCGGCATTTTTAGCCTTGGTGTGACTATTAGCATTACGGCCACGCTTGTAAATCTCCTCTTCCTTTTCTGTCAGGATTCCCTCTTCTAGCATGAAAGAGATGAGATTAGCTTGCGCTTTAGCCGATACATACTTGGTCGCTTCCCTATGCAGCTGATTGGGCTTGGTCAGCCCCTGAAAAATCAGGTGACGTCGGATATACATGGAGTAGACAGCATCTCCCTCAAAAGCGAGGGCGATGCCGTTAATCAAATTGACATCAATCACGAATCCACCTCACTCCATCCTTACCATCTAATAGCTTGATCCCTTGTGCTGCCAATTCATCACGGATCTTATCAGCTGTCGCAAAATCCTTGGCAGCACGCGCTGTTTGGCGCTCCTCAATCAAGCGTTCAATGTCCGCATCCAAGACTTCTTCTACAAAGACGATGCCAAAAACTTCTAAAAGCTTAGCAAAGGCTGCCTTGACTTCAGCGGTGTAGTTGCCTGAGTTGATCCACTTGGCTAGCTCGAAGACAACCGTGATGCCATTAGCTGCATTGAAATCTTCGTCCATAGCGGCAGTGAACTTATCCAGCAAGACTTGAAGCTGAACTGAATCTGCCTGATCAGTGAAAGGCTGCTCATAGGTATTCTTCAAATATTTGAGATTAATCGCTGCATCATGGACAGCTTTTTCCGTGAAATTAATCGGCTTGCGGTAATGCTGGGTAGCAAAGAAGAAACGCAGCACCTGACCATCAATGGTCTTGAGGGCATCATGAACGGTGATAAAATTGCCTAGAGATTTGGACATCTTAACGTCGTCGATATTGACAAAGCCATTGTGCATCCAGTAGTTGGCAAAAGTCTGACCGGTCTTGGCCTCTGACTGGGCGATTTCATTGGTATGGTGAGGAAACTCTAAGTCTGCCCCACCACCGTGGATATCAATGGTATCGCCCAAAATCTCCGTTGACATGACCGAGCACTCAATGTGCCAGCCCGGACGACCTGCTCCCCAAGGGCTATCCCAGAAAATCTCGCCCGGTTTAGCCGCCTTCCAGAGGGCAAAGTCCACTGGATTTTCCTTGCGGGTGGTCTCCTCATCTGTCCGACCAGAAGCGCCTAACTCTAAATCAGCCAAGGTTTTGTTAGCTAGTTTGGCATAATTGTGAGACTTTTCCACTCGGAAATAGACATCACCCTCTGACTCATAAGCGTAGCCCTTATCCACCAAAGTCTGCACAAAGTCAATGATATCCTCCATAAAGTCAATCACGCGCGGATGCTGAGTAGCTGGCTTAACACCTAGTTGCTCAACGTCAGCACGAAAAGCTGCGATGTACTTGTCAGCCACTTCTTTTGGTGTGATACCTTCTTCCTTGGCTCGATTGATAATCTTATCATCTACATCTGTAAAATTGGAAATATAATTGACCTCAAAGCCTCGATACTCAAAATAGCGACGAACCGTGTCAAAAGCTACTGTTGAGCGGGCATTGCCGACATGGATATAGTTATAAACCGTCGGACCGCAGACATACATGCGAACCTTACCCTCCTCAATGGGCACAAATTCACGTAGGCTGCGAGTCATAGTATCATAGATTTTGATCATATTTTACGATACTGAGAGTGACTGGAAAGTAGATAAAATCAACTGCAGAAGCAGTCATCTAGTGTCAAACTTTCTATTCCTACTCAGTTCCTTTCTAGTTCCTTTGCTATTGTCAAAGCGATCGTGAAAAAAGTCATGGCATCAGCCTTCCGTTCGTTATGGCGGGCATCCCAGGTTCGGTTATGATGATCCACATAGTCAGCTGTGTAGAAGAACTGATAGACTTTGGTCTTGCGAAATTGGCTCCAAGCCATAATAGCTGAAGCTTCCATGTCCACCACTTGGGCTCCAGCAGCTAAGCGACGCTTGACCTTATCAGGCGTTTCCCGATAAAAGGCATCAGTCGTCCAAGACTTGGCGCGGATATGCTCAATATCGTGCTTGTCAAAGATAGCTTCCAGCTGAATCAACAGGGGCTCGTCATAAGCGATTTCATCACCCGGTGGGGCATAGTGATAGCTAGTGCCTTCATCTCGCAAAGCAGCAGCAGGCAGGATAATCTTGTCCGCCTCAATCGAGCGATCCAAAACGCCACAAGATCCTAGAATGATGAAATTCTTGAAACCTCTGGCTGCCAATTCCTCCAATTGACCAATCATTGATGGAGCTCCAATAAGCGCTGTCATGACCGCAACTTGATTTCCATCACATTTATATATATACCAAAGAAATTGACCGTTTAGATTTTTTAAACAGCCTCCTGGATAAACTTCTTCTGACTCAATCAAACGTTTCAAAATTTCTCCGTTAAAAGACAAGATGATAGTATTACAAATCTCTCCCTTAGCAATAACCTGCCTGTCTGTTGGTTCAATAACCCCAGCTACATCTTCAAATTCCTCTAATAGCACGCTATATACACCTTCTTTTGAGCCTACATTCAACCATCTCTCACTACAATTTAGATGAGTAATAACTTTCTTCGCGGATTTCTTCTAAATTCTTGATAGTTGGAGTATCTTTTTGACCATGCACACGGACGATTTTAGCCGGTATACCAACAACTGTCACATCACTTGGTACATCTGCCACCACTACTGCACCCGCTCCTACCCTGGCATTTTCACCGATTTCAATCGGACCAATGAGTTGCGCATGAGCGGAAATGAGTGCGCCTTGGCGAACCGTTGGGTGACGTTTCCCAGCATCTTTGCCAGTTCCTCCAAGAGTAACACCATGATAAAGCATCACTCCTTTTTCCACAACAGCCGTCTCACCAATCACTAAGCCACTCCCGTGATCAATGAAAACACCCGAAGCAATCTTTGCTCCCGGATGAATCTCAATCTGGGTCCAAAAACGCCAAAATTGACTATGCATCCGAGCTAAGAGTTTACAACCATGATTCCAAAGAAAGTGAGAAATCCGATGAGCTGCTAAAGCCTTAATACCAGGATAAGTCAACAGCACCTCGAGCAAGGAGCGAGCTGCTGGATCATTTTCTTTTACAATCGCTATTGTCTCTTTCCACCAACCCATGATGACTCCTTTCTAGCTTTAGACTGAAAGTAAACACTTAGCTACCTTTCTAGTCTTGTGCCTTTTCTTCTCGAACAACTTTATGCTCTTTATGTGTTTTATGATGATGTTTTTTCTCCTTATCCTCTTTAGGAGGGCGCGGAAGCAATGCTTTCATAGAAGCATCCACACGACCTTTTTCATCAATCTTGATGATTTTGACATCTACTTCATCACCAAGTTGTACCAAATCTTCAACTTTATTAGTACGCGTCCAAGCCATTTCAGAGATATGCACTAAGGCATCTGTCTTGTCAAATAGATTGACAAAAGCACCGAATTTCTCAATTCGAACCACTTTTGCATGATACACTTCATCTACTTTCGCTTCACGCACAAGAGCTGTAATGATTTCCTTAGCACGATTAATCGCATCTTGATCGCTAGAGTAAATAGAAACATTTCCTTCCTCGTCTATATCAATCTTGACACCTGTTTCTGCGATAATCTTGTCAATCGTTTCACCGCCCTTGCCAATGACAATCTTAATCTTATCAACATCAATCTTAATGGTGTCAATCTTCGGAGCAGTTGGAGCGAGTTCTGTGCGAGGAGCTGGAATCGTACGTTCAATCAAATCTAAAATTTCAAAACGTGCTTTCTTAGCTTGAGCCAATGCTTCTTGCAAGATTTCAGCAGTAATTCCTTCAATCTTGATATCCATTTGAAGAGCAGTAATTCCTTCACGTGTACCGGCCACCTTGAAATCCATATCTCCGAAATGGTCTTCTAAGCCTTGAATATCTGTTAAAATCGTGTAGTTGCTACCATCTGAAATGAGCCCCATGGCGATTCCAGCTACAGGTGCTTTAATTGGTACCCCACCGGCCATAAGAGCAAGTGTCCCAGCACAAATCGAGGCTTGTGAAGATGAACCATTTGACTCAAGAACTTCTGCTACCAAACGGATCGCATAAGGAAAATCTTCTAGGCTAGGAAGTACTTGCGCTAGTGCACGTTCACCAAGAGCTCCATGACCGATTTCACGGCGTCCAGGTGCACCATAACGTCCCGTTTCTCCTACGGAATATTGTGGGAAATTATAGTGGTGCATAAAGCGTTTCTTGTATTCTGGATCCAAGCCATCAACGATTTGTGTTTCGCCCATCGGTGCCAATGTCAAGACAGACAAAGCCTGAGTTTGTCCACGAGTAAAGAGACCAGAGCCATGCACGCGTGGCAGGTAGTCGATTTCAGCATCCAATGGACGAATTTCATCTACCTTACGACCATCTGGACGAATCTTGTCCTCAGTAATTAAACGCCGTACTTCTGCATGTTCCATTTGCTCTAAAATTTCAGCCACATCACGCATGATGCGGTCAAATTCTTCGTGGTCAGCATATTTTTCTTCGTAAAGGGCTATTACTTCGTCTTTGACTGCTTGCGTTGCGGCTTCACGAGCTAATTTTTCTTCTACCTGAACGGCTTTTTGAAGATCAGCATTATAGCCGGCTACAATTTCTGTTTGCAATTCTTCATCAACACGAAGAAGCTCAACTTCTGCTTTTTCTTTTCCAACTACTGCCACGATTTCTTCTTGGAAAGCAATCAATTCCTTCACTGCTTCATGACCTTTCAAAAGGGCTTCCAGCATCACTTCTTCTGATAATTCTTTGGCACCAGATTCCACCATGTTAATCGCTTCTTTAGTTCCTGCAACGGTTAATTCCAATAACGAAGCTTCTTTTTGTTCTTGACTTGGATTGATGACCAATTCTCCATTGACATAGCCAACTTGCACACCAGCAATTGGACCATTAAAAGGAATATCTGAGATTGATAACGCAAGAGATGAACCAAACATAGCTGCCATAGGTGCTGAAGCATCCGCATCATAAGAAAGAACAGTATTGATAACCTGAACTTCATTGCGGAAACCTTCCGCAAACATGGGACGAATGGGACGGTCGATTAAGCGAGCGGTCAAAGTCGCGTCCGTCGAAGGGCGTCCTTCGCGCTTGTTAAAGCCACCAGGGTATTTCCCAGCTGCGTACATCCTTTCTTCATAATTGACTTGAAGCGGGAAGAAATCGCCAGTCGCCATTTTCTTTGACATAACGGCTGCTGTCAGAACGGTACTTTCACCATAGCGCACCACTACGCTACCATTCGCTTGCTTCGCCACTTGTCCAGTTTCAACCACTAATTCTTTGCCAGCAAAAGTGGTTTTAAATATTTGTTTTACCATAATTATTCCTCTTTGAGTCTATGCTCAATTTCTAATTTTTTATACGTCTTGCCTACAAAGATCAAGATAGATTTAGGATATTAAAAATGAATCCTGAGTTCCATTCCAAAAATTTCTGCTTGCATAATTAGGCATAAGCTTTGTTTTAATAAAACAACTCATTATCCTGTTCAACACACCTTTTGTCATAGCCACGACTGTTGATAGAAAGTTTAAGCGTTTTTTATACTTTGTCTATCCTCATCTTTGTATCAAGCACGTATAAATTTTATTTTATCATATTTTACACCAAAAGAAAAAGCCTTAAAATAGCTTTTTAGCAAGAATTTTTGAAATGTTATCTATTATTCTTATTTTTTGCTATACTAGTAAAGAAAGCTAGTAACAAGGAGAATAGATATGGTTGAACAAAAACAACGTTCTGAGTTTCCAGAAAAGGAACTGTGGGACTTAACAGCTCTCTATCAAGACCGTGAAGATTTCCTACGGGCGATTGAAAAAACTCGTGAAGACATTAACCAGTTCATACGGGATTATAAGGACAACCTTCATACTTTTGAGGATTTTGAAAAGGCCTTTGCTGAATTGGAACAAATCTATATTCAAAGAAGTCATATCGGCAACTACAGTTTTATGCCACAAACAACGGACTACGGTGATGAAAACTTTGCACAGATTGCGCAAGCTGGTACAGATTTCGAAACAGAAGCCAGCGTTGCGCTTAGTTTCTTTGACGCAGCTTTGGTGAATGCCGATGAAAAAGTACTCGACCGTCTCGGACAACTATCGCATTTGACTGCCGCAATTCGCCAAGCAAAAATCCAAAAAGCTCACTACTTAGGGGCTGATGTCGAAAAGGCTATGACAAATCTTAGTGAAGTCTTTTACAGCCCACAGGATATTTACACTAAGATGCGGGCTGGCGACTTTGCCATGGCTGACTTCGAAGTAAACGGCAAAGTTTATAAAAACAGCTTTGTTACCTATGAAAATTTCTATCAAAACCACGAAAATGCTCAAATCCGTGAAAAAGCTTTCCGCTCTTTTTCAGAAGGCCTTCGTCAGCACCAAAATACTGCTGCTGCTGCCTATCTGGCTCAGGTCAAATCTGAAAAGCTTCTAGCAGATATGAAAGGCTATGACTCTGTCTTTGACTATCTTTTGGCTGAGCAAGAGGTAGATCGCTCTATGTTCGATCGGCAAATTGACCTCATCATGACTGAATTTGCACCTGTTGCACAAAAGTTCCTCAAGCACGTTGCTAAGATCAACGGCCTCAAAAAAATGACCTTTGCAGACTGGAAGTTGGACTTGGATAGTGCACTCAATCCTGATGTCACTATTGAAGACGCTTATGACTTAGTGATGAAATCCGTTGCTCCACTCGGAGAAGAATATACACGCGAAATTGCCAATTACCAAAAAGAGCGCTGGGTGGATTTTGCAGCTAATGCCGGTAAGGACTCCGGAGGCTATGCAACTGACCCTTATCGTGTGCACCCTTATGTGCTCATGAGCTGGACGGGTCGTATGAGTGATGTATATACTCTGATTCATGAAATTGGTCACTCTGGTCAATTTATCTTCTCAGACAACAGCCAAAGCTACTTTAATACCCACATGTCAACTTATTATGTAGAAGCTCCTTCTACCTTTAATGAGCTGCTACTTAGCGACTATTTAGAGCATCAATTTGACAATCCGCGCCAAAAACGTTTTGCTCTTGCGCATCGTCTAACTGACACCTACTTCCATAACTTCATCACTCACCTTCTGGAAGCAGCTTTCCAACGCCGTGTTTACAATCTGATTGAAGCCGGCGAAACCTTTGGTGCTGCTAAACTGAACAGTATTATGAAAGAAGTTCTGACCGAATTCTGGGGGGATGCGGTGGAAATTGATGACGATGCTGCACTTACTTGGATGCGGCAAAGTCACTATTATATGGGGCTATACAGCTATACCTACTCTGCTGGACTTGTCATCTCTACTACCGGCTATCTTCATTTGAAAAATGACAAAAATGGCGCTCACGATTGGCTCACCTTCCTCAAATCTGGTGGAAGTAAAACGCCACTTGAGACTGCTCGTATCATCGGAGCCGACATTTCCACAGACAAACCACTCCGCGACACAATTCAGTTCTTGTCTGATACAGTTGATCAGATTATTACCTACAGCGAGGAATTAGGAGAATAGATTATCTACACAGCTTCAGATTTCAATTTGAAGCTGTTTTATATGAATTGATTTAAAACAAAATTTTTAAGTTTGTGGTAATTTGAAAAATTTCACTTACTAGTTATTGAAAGCGATAACAAGTTGTGATATGATATTTTCGAAAACCAATTTATGTTGTGAGGGAAATATGAAAAAGTGGAAAAATAATTCTAGGCTCAACATCGTTCTTGCTATCATGAGTGTTGTTCTAATCATCTTATTGGCTCCAATTACAATGCCATTAATGTTTCTAGGTGGTGTTTTTGGTATTTGGTATTTCGCAAAGCGAAATCCAAGTGTTTTCAAAAGAAATATAGCAATTGCTGCAGCGATAATAGGAATACTAGGAAGCTATACAGTAAGTAAATTCAATCTTGAATCCTCTGAAAGCCACCAAAGGCAAACTCAAGTAGTTTCTTCTACATCTAAAACTTCATCTTCAAACTCTTCAAAAGCAAGCAGTTCCTCCTCAAACTCCGATTCTAGTAGAGAAAAAGAAGAAAAACTCGAAAAAGAAAAGAAAGAGAAGAAAGCGGAGGAAGAGCGAAAACAAAAAGAGGCGGCAGAGAGAAAAGCTAAAGAAGAACAGGCTCAAAAAGAAGCTCAAATTCAGCGCATCACCCAGCAAGGTGAACAGGCTGTTAAACAACTTGAGGATAATCAAGTAGCCGAGAACATTGCTCCAGCTCAAGCTGCCGTTGAGCAAATTACCGATCCAAATAAAAAAGGAGCTCTTCAACATCGAATTAATCTTGTACAAAATGCAATTCAGCAACGAGCTGAGCAAGCTCGACAAGAGGCAGAGAGACAAGCAGCATCTCAACAACAAGAGACTGTAGCTGCTAGTGGCTATTTTAGAGATAAGAGGGGCAGATGGCATCGCCCAAATGGTCAATATGCTTCAAAGAAGGAAATTGCAGAAGCGGGATTGCCTTGGTAAAATACATCTCTACAATATATTAAAAAGAGAAATGAGATCTTGTAACAAGGGACATTGTTTTCCATCATAATTCCCATCAAACAGGTAGTTTACAAGCACACATGATTGGAGACTGGGACGAAAGTTTCTAGCTTCAAAGGAGACCGTTTAATAAATTAACGATGCTACAGCTGACCACTCCAATAGTCTACTGGATTATTGGATGTCGGAAATAAAACATCCGTAAGGATGTGTCAAAAACACGACTTTGAATTGGTGGATTTTGCAAAGCAAGTCCTCAAGTCTATTGCTTTTCAAGCTCGGAAGAGCGCCTAATCATCCTCGTAGGAGTAAGACAACGGACTAGATTTTTTTCAAAATGGGTTCTGTCTCACTCCCTTTTATTTTGTATAAGATAAACTATATACCTTTTTACGTCATATTTTCCCCTTTCGCTTTATCGTAATCCTGAATATCTTTATTGTATCGCATTTGGAGTTTTTGGGTATAACCAACATTGCGCACCCGCATAGCAAGTGGTTTATTTATCTCGCATCTTACGGAGCGAGACGGATTAAAAAGTCATAAAATAAAAACTCTCTGAAATCAGAGAGCTAATTTGAGCTCGGGCTAAAATCCATACAAAACAAAAAGGCTACCCAATTTAGAGTAGCCTCATTTTCAAGATATGCTCAATTGAACACGGCCTAAGCATGCTGATAAAAACAAAAAGCCCTCTGAAGTCAGAGAGCTGATTTGAGCTCGGGCTAAAATCCTAGTGAAAAAGATGAAACTCCTTGTGTTCATCGAACACTATGTCGTTTCCCTATTTCATACGGATTTTTGGCGCCCTTAGCATCATGATTCTTGCTGGATAAAACGTTTATAGACAAGGCAACGAGCCGAAGATTGTACTGATGGTACATCGAGGCGAAGCCAACGAAGTATAGAAACGTTTTAGACGCAAGATTAGCGACGAAGTCCAAGAGAGTTGATTAACTCACGGTAACGGTTAACGTCGTTCTTACGCAAGTATGCAAGAAGGTTACGACGGCGACCGATTTTCTTCATCAAACCACGGTAAGTAGCGTGGTCTTTTTTGTGTTGTTTGATGTGTTCGTTAAGGTGGTTGATTTCCCAAGTAAGGACAGCTACTTGTACCTCTACTGAACCAGTGTCACCTTCGTGACGTGCATATTGTGCAATGATTTCATTTTTTTTCTCTTTTGAGATTGCCATGATAAGCTCCTTTTCTTTACGCTTCATCCGAGTGACAGGTTTGGCATGGCCTGCAACCAAGAAGAAGTTATTTGTCTCTATGACATTCTTATTTTACCAAGAAGGAAAATTTTTGTCAACTGATACAAATTATAAGAGTTCTACGCCAAATCGTTTGAGACTTTTTATTTCTTCCTGTGTCAAACGACGAAAAGTTCCTGTTGCCAACTCTTTATCCAAACTTAATGGTCCCATAGCAAGGCGCTCTAAGTCTGCTACTTTTTTACCACAAGCTGCAACCATTCGCTTCACTTGATGAAATTTTCCTTCAGAAATTGTAATCTCTACAAGAGAAGTCTGTTGCTCTTCATTTACTTTTACTATGGTCAACTTTGCAGGCTGACAGGTAAAGTCCTTAAGCTCTATTCCTGCTTCAAAGCGTGTCCTATCTTTTTCTGTCATGATGCCATCTACTTTTGCACGGTAAACTTTTGCTACATGTTTTTTAGGAGACAACATCGCATGTGCCAAAGCACCATTATTGGTTAATAACAAAAGTCCGTGAGTGTCAATATCAAGTCGTCCAACTGGAAAAACTTCTTTCTGGCGTGCACTTTCATCTAACAAATCCAAAACTGTTTGATGGTTAGCATCTTCAGTAGCTGAAATAACACCTTTCGGCTTATTTAAAAGATAATAGACAAATTTTTCATAGTCCAATACTCGCTTATTGACTGAAATTTCATCTTGATATTCATCTACTTGTACTTTCGCTGATGTGACAGCCTTCCCGTTGACCAAAACTTGTTTCTTCTTTAAAAGTTGCTTGACTTCTGTTCGTGAACCAAGCCCCATTTCTACTAAAAACTTATCTAATCGCATCTTTTTCCTCGTTTTGTTTATGAGTGACAAAAGCCGCTAAAGTTGACGTTGCCATCATGAAAACTCCTAATACACTAAAAATAAAGATTGGGGCAGAAGAAATGATTCCAATCAAAGATAAGACGAATGTTGATACCGAAGCACCGCTACTGCAACCCAAAACGACAATCGCTGTTGCACGATTTACCAAATGAGTAGGGATTTTCTCCGATACAATATGAAACACCGCTGTTAGAGATACACTATAAGCAAAGCCAGCCAAAAGAGCACTCAAACTTAAGAGCCAAATCTGACTTGAAAATCCAATCATCACTTGACTTAGACCAAAAACAATTCCCGTTACTGTCAATAAGCGATTTTTCAATACGCTCACTAGACTGGCAAAACTAACACCAGCCAAAATTCCCACTAGTTGCATACAGCTAAGAATCCAGCTGGCTGTTTCAGCGTTGCCGATCTCTGCCTGTAAGACTAGACTAGGGATCCGTAAAGTGATAGCGACATTAGCACAAACAATCATACCAGCTATGAAAGCTAAAAAGATACTCAAATGTATTTGTTTTCTAGTCATTTTACGAACAGATTTGAGATGTTTATGCTTATCGGATTCATTCTTTTCATAAGGAACAAACATAAGATACAGTGCCAAAACGATGAAACCAACTGTATAAACCAAAAATGTAGTTGTCCAACCAAAGTGTAAGAGTTGTCCGACCGCTAAAGTCAACAAGGCCATCCCAACAACTTCCGCTGAACCACGATACCCCAACATTTGCACACGTTCTCTCCCTTGAAAGCGCTCGCTAATAATGGCAATTGCTCGAGGATTCATCATACCTAGACCTAACCCAAAAACAAAGCGCGAAGCAAAAACGAGATTATAAGATTGATTGAAAAATGGGATAAGACCACAAATAGAATACAGGATTAGCCCTAGTATAATCATGAACCGCTCAGATACAAAGCGTTCCAAAACACTATTAAACATCAACAAAGACATGATCCCAATGGACGGTAAGGAGACTAATAATTCTACTTGGCTGGAAGAGTAATTCTTATAATACTGGAACATAGCCGGCAAGCTACTAGAAATTGAAAATGCCGTTGTTAAAACCAATGATAAAGCCAAAATGCTAGCTTTTTCCATGAATCTTTTCATCTTATCTTCTTTCTAAAATCACACTACCACTATCATACAGTTTTTTACGAAAAGACGCAATCTAGCGACGTATGAAAACAAAAAAGAAATCAAGACTGCGCATAAGATACAACATTGATTTCATTTTACATTTGTCATACACTCAAAGTAAAATTCACGACATAAGGCATGAGGACTATGAAGCAGAAATGCATAGTCTCCTTGAATAATTTTCTCTGTTTCCTCGCGTGTTAGAGGATCTGTTTCTTTATATAATTTTCAAATTTTCTCTTTCTTTCCAGCTTGATACTACGTTCACGGAAATTATACACTCGGATGCGGTATTTTTTGCGATCATAAGCTGTATCCTCATATGAGATAGATAACAATTCATTTCTTTCATTTAGCAACTGATTTTCTTTTTCTAACATTTCCTTCTCATCTTGGTATTTCATCTGGATAATCCCACAAATAAGAGCGACAAACATATAAGCCGCAAAGGAAATCCATCTATCTGTGTTATAGACGATTGATTGCCAATTCCTCCCAGAAAAAATAGTTGCTACAAATAATCCGATTATAGAAAGACTTCCTGCAAAAATTCCATAGATTGTTTCAAAAATAATATTAATCAAAGTAACAAAAAGCAAACAGATGTCAATCATTTTGAATTAATTAAAACCGTTCAACATTGCGCTCAATACCCTAGGCAAGAAAAAAGCAAGTAAAATCTCAGCTATCTTTTGATAAGTCTTATTCGATTTTTTACTTTCTTTAATAAAATTTTTATACAAATCGGCTAGATCATCTAAAAGTGAATAATGAATAAACCATCCATAAGTTGTCTTAAATTATCTTCATCTTGTGGAGTGGTAAAGACAAGGTTCCGATTTGGAATCAATCACTATTTTACTGTTAGAGAATACCAGCTCTTCTAACTTTTCTGCAACATGCTGAAAAGTAATTTCAAACGGATTATAAATGTTTAAAATTTCTGTTTGCTCATTCCAACTATCAAAAATTTTGCTGATCATCTCTACTAAATCTTCTGAATTGATAAAATTCGCAATTTCATTGGGATGCTTTTCGACATGAGCGGTTGTGCCTTTTTGAACCTTATCAAATAAACGATAGAAATAATCTTCCAGCAGTCTGGAAGATTACAAATAAGGACTACAGACTATTTTAAGAGATTGTCTGTTCACTTTAGCCCAGTGTTTACAAAGGCTTTCTGCTGCTATTTCTAACTCTTGAGGATAGTTAAGCACCTCTGGACCTGTTACATAAAGAATCTCAGAATGAGATAATTCCTCGGTACAATTTAAAAAGTTTGCAGTCGTTCTAGTTTCCCTACTTAAAAAGTAATCTTATTTTTTACTAGTAATATTTTAGGTGCCCAACTACATGTCATACATATTTTTGCTAGAAACTTTAAGCAAAATAAACTAATTTTTTACTAATTTATTTGTACACACATTTTTTACATTGCTATTTACTTGTATTTCTTTCTCCTTTCTTTCTCCTCTATTTTATGTTATATTTAACGTATATCAAAACAATTTAACTTGGAATAAAAATCCAATTTGAAAACAAAGGAGAAAAGATGTCTGTTATTGAAAAATTAACAAAACCGGCTCATTCAATTGATATGAATGACATCATTCGTGAAGGGAATCCAACGCTTCGAGCAGTAGCAGAAGACGTTACTTTTCCACTTACAGATCAAGAAATTATCTTGGGTGAAAAGATGCTTCAATTTTTGAAAAATTCACAAGATCCTGTAATAGCTGAAAAAATGGGGCTTCGCGGCGGGGTTGGTCTAGCAGCTCCACAACTAGATATTTCTAAGCGAATTATTGCCGTCTTAGTTCCAAACATGCCAAACAAAGATGGCAATCCCCCTAAGGAGACCTATGCTTTACAAACAGTTATGTATAATGCTAAAGTAGTGGCACATTCTGTCCAAGATGCGGCACTTGCTGAAGGAGAAGGATGCTTATCAGTTGACCGCGAAGTTTCTGGTTATGTTGTTCGCCATGCACGTGTCACTGTTGACTATTTTGACAAAGAAGGCGAAAAACACCGCATCAAACTAAAAGGGTATAATGCTATCGTTGTACAACACGAAATTGATCATACAAATGGTATTATGTTTTATGACCGTATCAATGAAAAAGATCCTTTCGCTATCAAAGAAGGAATGTTAGTGATCGAATAGAAAAAGTAGAGTCTGGGACAATAGTCCCTTTGCTACAAAAAAAGCAACGGATTTGCCGTCG
>OGCQ01002441.1_pt1 | contig 19021 bp, 17 predicted proteins | sample 1570161 | NCBI WGS metagenome assembly OGCQ01 (sample SAMEA4384402, study PRJEB24528) | human gut metagenome
CCTACGCAGGTTCAGCCATAGCGAAGGCCAATCCGATGAAGACTGCATTTACAGCTTCGAAACTGGCGATTGCAGTATTTATTGTACCTTATGTATTCTGCTTTAATCCGTCTATGCTTCTGATCGATACCACTGCTGTCAGTGTAGTTCAGATTTTTATTACTTCACTGATCGGTGTATTTGGTCTGTCAGCGTCACTGGAAGGATATCTGTTTGTGAAGATGCCTGCAATTGTCCGCGTTATGCTGGCTGTAGGAGGACTGATGCTTATCAATCCAACGCTTATGACGGATATTTTGGGACTGCTTCTGATCGTTGCCGGATGTGCATGGCAGAAAATGCAGCAGAATAAAACGAAGGTAGTGGCCTGACAGATAAAGTTCTGATTATTTGTTCTACAGTGGGCTGGAAGGAGAGTTTCGTAAGATTGGGGGAAAATATGCATAAAAAAATATCAATTGAACAGTCAAAAATATCAGATGGTATTAACTTTGTTGAGAATGGTCTTGCAGAATTAAAAATTGCAAAAAAGCAAAGAATGAAGACCATGCTTGTGGTAGAGGAAGTACTGGTCAAGCTGATTGAACATGCGGAGAGTCAAGATGATCAGATTGGTATCAGTTTAAATAAAAATCTGAACAGGATTTATGTCAATATGACTCTTAGAGGTCAGGAGTTCCAGCTGATACAGGGATATACAGTTGAGGAGGTACTGAACCGGGAGAATGATGATCAGCAGTCTTCGCAGGAAGAAGAGGGAATGATCAGAGATATCCTTTTGAGATCTAATAAAGACCAGCTCCGCTATAAGAATAAGAATCATACAAATATGGTGGAGATCATGGTACAGAAAAATCCACATGCAATGGCAATACAGACAATGCTTGCCCTGGCAGCAGCCATTGTGGTGGGAATGCTTATGAAGACCTTTGTACCGGATACAGTTAATACGGTATTAAATGATAATATCTTTTCATCTATCAGTACCATGTTTCTGAATGCATTGAAAATGATCGTAGGTCCTGTGGTATTTTTTTCCATTGTCAGCAGTATTTCTCAGTTTGGAGATCTGAAGGAGGTTGGCAGGATCGGTGGTAAGATTATGGGATTTTATATGCTTACGACTGTACTGGCTATTCTTTCCTCAACTGGTATTTTTTATATTTTCCAGCCCGGAGATCCGAAGCTTGCATCAAAGCTGACTGCAGATGTGTCAGCAATCGCATCTTCTGATGTAAGTATCTCCATTAAGGATACTATTGTTAATATTATTCCTTCGAATTTTGTGAAACCTTTTCTGGAATCCAATATGCTGCAGCTGATTTTTCTTGCAATCCTGATCGGAATCGCACTTGGAAAGATCGGAGACTATTCCAAAATATTGAAGGATATATTTGAAGCCTGTAATTCACTTTTTCTGAAGATTACGGTTATTCTGGTTCAGTTTATACCGATTGCAACCTTTGCATCTGTTTTAACAGTTATATTAAAGACAGGACCGGATGTATTGTTGTCAATGCTGGCAATGCTGGGAACTTTTACAGTTGGTATTGCTGTAATGTTGGGAATTTACTGTCTGCTGATTCTTTTGATCGGACATCTGACTCCTGTACCGTTTATAAAGAAATACAGTCCCACAATGCTGCAGGTGTTTGGACTGGCGTCCAGTAATGCTGCGATTATAGTAAATATGGATGCCTGTGAACATAAGCTTGGCATTCCAAAGAAAATCTATTCCCTGTCAATTCCTTTAGGTGCAACAGTGAATATGGATGGAACCTGTATATATCTTGTAATATTCGGTATGACACTGGCAAGGATTTTCGGAGTGGAGATCAGTGGAGGAATGCTGCTGTCCATGTTTTTCTCTGTTTTGGTCCTGTCAGTGGGAGCGCCGGGAGTGCCGGGAGCAGGACTTGTGTGTCTGTCAGTATTGCTGACTCAGATGCAGGTGCCTTTGGCCGGGATTGGTCTGGTCATGGGAATGGACTCACTTTTGGGTATGATGCGTGCCATGAGCAACAGTCTTGGTGATGTGGCAGCGTCCCTGATCGTTGCAAGATCAGAGAAAATACTGGACATGGAAAAATATATGGAGTGCAGCAGAGAGAAGGTATAGCAGAAGAAAACAGAAAAAGAATATAAAAATACAGCTGACAATCGGCATAATATATGCCGGTTGCCAGCTGATTTTTTATATTATAGGAAATTATTCCGTCTTGTTTAGAAATCCAGTTCTTTCAGATAACGTCCAAGTGCATCCTGCCAGGTTGGAAGAGGAGTGAAGCCATTGGCTGTCAGCTTGCTCTTATCCAGGCGGCTGTTAAATGGACGTGCTGCCTTGGAAGCACCATATTCAGCAGTTGTGACGGAGTTGACTGTCATGTTTTCCGGGAGATATTCCGGGTGTCCCATGGCAGCGGCCTGACGGAAGATTTCTTTTGTGAAATCATACCAGCTGATATAGCCTCCTTCATTGGTTGCATGATAATAACCGTATTTCTCTGTCTCAATCATATCTACCAGAAGTCTTGCAAGATCGTAAGTATAAGTAGGAGTACCGATCTGATCATTGACTACGGAAAGAGTATCATGTGTTTTTCCCAGATTGATCATGGTTTTGATAAAGTTCTTACCATTTTTTCCAAATACCCATGCAATACGGACAATAAAGAACTTATTTACAGTGCCTGATACGGCAAGCTCGCCCTCAAGCTTTGTCTGTCCATAGACATTTAATGGTTTATAGTCTTTGCAGTCCGGTTCCCATGGAGTAGTTCCTTGGCCATCGAACACATAGTCTGTGGAGAGATAGAGCATTTTGATGTTAAGTTCTTTACACACATCAGCAATATTCTGGGTTCCTGTTACATTTACCAGACGGACCTTGGGCTGATTTTCCTCATCTTCTGCAGCATCTACAGCTGTCCATGCAGCGCAGTGGATTACTGCATCCACCTTTGCTTCTTTGATAACTTTTTCCACAGATGACTTATCTGTGATATCCATCTGTACGTAAGGCATGGTTGTGACAGCAGTGCCGTCTGCAATTCCGCTGTAGGAAGGAGCAATGTCGCTTCCCACACCTTCATAGCCTCGTTTTGCAAGTTCATTCATAACATCATGTCCAAGCTGACCGCCTACACCTGTTACAAAAACTCTCATAAATTATGCCTCCCCGCGGTTTGCGTACATTTTCTCATAATAGTTCTGATATTCACCGGAGATGATGGTTTCCCACCATTCTTTGTTATCCAGATACCATTTGATGGTCTTTTTGATACCGTCTGCAAATTTTGTTTCCGGTAACCAGCCAAGTTCGTTGTGGATCTTGGTGGGGTCGATGGCATAGCGCATATCATGACCTTTACGGTCTGCTACATAGGTGATCAGACTTTCAGGCTTGCCAAGCTCTTTACAGATAATCTTAACAATATCAATGTTTGTCATTTCGTTGTGACCACCTACATTGTAAACTTCTCCTACACGTCCTTTGTGGATGATCAGGTCAATGGCGCGGCAGTGATCCTCTACATACAGCCAGTCACGTACATTTTCACCTTTTCCGTAAACAGGGAGAGGTTTGTCATTTAAGGCATTGGCGATCATTAACGGAATCAGTTTTTCCGGGAAATGGTATGGGCCGTAGTTGTTGGAGCAGCGGCTGATGGTTACAGGCAGTCCATAGGTTCTGTGGTAAGCCAGCACCAGAAGGTCTGCAGAAGCCTTGGAAGAGCTGTAAGGGCTGCTTGTGTGGATCGGAGTTTCCTCTGTGAAGAACAGGTCAGGTCTGTCTAATGGAAGATCTCCGTAAACTTCATCAGTGGATACCTGATGATAACGTTTGATTCCGTATTTGCGGCATGCGTCCATAAGAACAGCAGTGCCGATAATATTTGTGGTAAGGAACACTTCCGGATTTTCGATAGAACGGTCTACATGGCTCTCAGCTGCAAAGTTAACAACCATATCAGGATGTTCTTCCTCAAAAAGCTTGTAAACTGCTTCACGGTCTGTGATGCTTTCCTTTACAAAACGGAAGTTAGGGTTGTCCATAACAGGTGCAAGAGTGGAAAGGTTTCCTGCATAAGTCAGACAGTCCAGACAGATGATGCGATAGTCAGGGTATTTTTTTAACATGTGAAAAATAAAGTTGCTTCCGATAAATCCGGCACCGCCGGTTACGATAATATTCATTATGGTTCTCCTTTTTTATTATATATTTAAGTATCTTAATGAAGAATATCCAGATATTTTCCATCCAGAACGTCTTTTAAATACTGGCCATACTGATTCTTCTTCAGTACCTCATAAACCTTCAGTACATCGTCTTTGGTGATCCAGCCGTTGAGATATGCAATCTCCTCCAGACAGCCAATCTTGCGGTGCTGGTGGCTCTCCATTGTTTTTACAAAGTTGGTAGCTTCTACAAGACTTTCATGTGTACCGGTATCCAGCCATGTGAATCCCTGACCCAGAAGTTCTACATTTAATTCCCCTTTTTCCAGATAGATGCGGTTCAGGTCTGTGATCTCAAGTTCGCCTCTGGCGCTTGGTTTCAGGTTTTTGGCATATTCTACAACACGATTATCATAGAAATATAATCCTGTGACACAATAGTTGCTCTTCGGATGTTCCGGTTTCTCTTCAATAGAGATCGCTTTGCCTTCATGATCGAATTCTACAATACCGAATCTCTCCGGATCATCTACATAATATCCGAAAACAGTAGCACCTTCTCCGGATTCTGCATTCTGTACTGCTGCTTTCAGTCGCTTTTTCAGACCATGTCCTGCAAAAATATTATCGCCAAGAACCATAGCAACGGTATCGTTTCCGATAAACTCCTCACCAATGATAAATGCCTGTGCAAGTCCGTCCGGGCTTGGCTGTACAGCGTAGGTAAGGTGAACACCAAACTGATGTCCGTCACCCAGAAGCTCCTCAAAACGAGGGGTATCCTGCGGAGTGGAGATGATCAGGATGTCACGGATCCCTGCGTTCATCAGTACAGACATTGGATAGTAGATCATTGGTTTATCATAGATGGGTAAAAGCTGTTTTGATGTTACCATTGTGAGCGGGTAAAGGCGTGTGCCGGAGCCGCCTGCTAAAATAATACCTTTCATGAGTATTCTCCTTTTTCCTTGTCAGTACAGCTGCTCATATACAGGACTGCACTGAATGTAGATAGCTTTCTGTGTTACCGGAGATTTCCAAACTTTCTCCGGTTTATGATAATTGTATTATAAAAGGTGACCTAGCGTCACCTTCAAGCGCTTTTTACAAAAAAATTAAATTTTGGTTATTTTTCACAAAAAAAGATACCGGCATCCTTGGTAATGAAGAAACCATCTCTGGTTTTTCTTGATACAAAAGAGCGAAAATCCTTATATCTGTCCAGGAGATATTGATTTTGATTTCCGTGGCAGGAAAGAATATAGGAGATCAGAGGTTCTGCATCAGGAACCAGAAGGGAGTCTTCATAGTTTTTCCAGGAAATATGGGAAAAATAGGGAGATAAGATCTGCCTTCCGTTTTCTCTGCCAAAACGTTCATAAAGTTTGTCTGCAGACAGGACGATCCGACTGTCAAAGTCCTGTACCAGCTGGCTGACTTCCTGCATGTGGCGGCTTCCATAAGTACTGCAGACGAATTTTCCGCCGGGAACAAGGACACGGTGGATTTCTCTGCATACTGCGGGAATATCTTCACAGTAGAAAAGTACATGATCAGCGATTACCAGATCGAAGCTGTTATTTTCGTAAGGGATTTCTGAACAGTCGAAAGCCTCAAAGGAGAAGCGGTTGTCTTTACGACCCAGAGCACGTCTTGCGTCCCAAAGCATTCCGGAGGACAGGTCAGAAAGGGTGACAGAAATATTGGCTGGTAAAAGGGAACGGTTCTGTGTCCAAAGTGCTCCGTCACCACAGCCAAGCTCCAGGATTTTCATATGGGGACCAATCCGGCACTGTTCATAAACCCATGGAAACCAGCCTTGCTTATTTTGGGAATAGAGGCTGTGCAGATTAATACGGGAAGAAATATTGGAAGCATTCTGATATTGGTTTTTCATACTTTTTTCCATACCGGTCAGGTGAATCAGATCAAGCATCTGATTCCAGTCAATAACATGTCTGGAGCGGATTGCTTCTGTAGTGTCCTGGATTGCTTTTTCCACCAGCTGCATCTGTTCAATCCGGTCTCTGACCAGCTTCAGCTGAATATTCAGAGAATTTTCCATGAAATGATAATCTGTGTCATCAATGATCATTTCGCGGATATCGTCCAGTGAAAAGCCCAGATATTTTAGCAACAGAATCTGTGAGAGTCTGGCAAAATCGCTGTCTGTGTAAAAACGGGCGCCTGATTCCGTTACAAAAGATGGCTTTAAAAGATCCTGTTTGTCATAATAGCGTATGGTACGGAGCGTTACATGGGCCATACGTGCAAATTCACCGGAAGAGTAGTAACCCTTTTTTTTCATATTAAATCTGTTCCTTTCTGAGTTTTCCCTGATATCTACCAATTGCTCCGTTGCGAAGCTGCTTACACAATTCTTATTATAATATGAAATAATAATAAGGGCAATAATAAGACTGAAGTTGGAAAGCACTTGTTATTTCTAAAAAAATATGCTATGTTTAGTTAAAGATTTCCCGTTACTGTTCGCTTAGTTTTCAGTAACGATTTCACAAAAGAGTACGAATTCTGATCTGGCAGTTCTGCCGTAAATTTTCCAAAATACAATATAATGATACAGGATTAAAAAGTGAATGATCAATAAAGCAGGAGGAAATACATGAACTTATTTGATTTTACCTACTGTGGGGACTATAACCGGCAGATTGTGAATCTTGCAGGGATTGTACCGGAGCGGTGGAGTTATTCCGGCACAGAAGATAATGGAATTCTGAAAGGATATCTGGAGCATACATTTAAACGACTTTATGAGGAGGGAAAAGTCTGGGAAAAGGAAAAATTTGCAATCTTTAATACAGGACTCTTTAATCATTATTATCAGCCAATCTATGCTTTTTTTATTCCCAATCTGGTTCCGGACAGGCAGAGATGGTTTCTGGACGGCTTTTATACGGATTATTATTTAATGAAGGAAGGGATTACTGACCTGCCGCAGCGGGCATGTTATGTGAATGATCCTTCAGAACTGGTATTTGATACCAAGCTTCCCATTATACCCCAATATGATCATATTTTCGGGGATACAGACAATGCAGAGCGGCTTCCCACAGAGGTGCGGGAAAGTAGTATGCGTCTGCAGCTGTTTGACGGTGCACTGAAGCAGACCAGGAGAATGCTGGAAGCAGATTATAAAACTGCCATTCCCCAGTATTATAATCATTCCATACAGCTTCTGCTTCCTATCTGCCTGCGTCATCCCGGTAAACCAGACCTGGCTCTGGCCTGTATGAAAACCTCTGATGGAGGCAGATATCTGGGGAGAACCTGCCTGACTCTCAGAATGGCCTATCATAATGCCAGGCTTCTGGCAAGACAGGACAGGAGCTGGCTGTTACCGTCTTGACAGAAAAAAAGGCCTTTGCTATACTGTCATGCTGTAAAGGAAGCGTAAGAATTATGAGAAACAAATGTTTAGATGGTATGAAGGCAATTGCAGCATGTATGGTTATTTTTATCCATATTGACCTGCCCGGACAAACCGGTGTATTTATAGAAGCTTTGTCAAGATTTGCAGTTCCGTTTTTCTTTATGATATCCGGTTATTTCTGTTATTATAATGGCAAAGATGCTTCTGACAAAATCCCGGGAAAAATATTTCATATTGTAAAACTGATGATTTTTGCAATGGCTTTTTATTTTATCTGGGAAATCAGTAAAAGACTGGTAACAGGGGAAAATCTTTACAGATGGATCAGGGAAGTTACAGACAGACAGAATATTATGAAGCTGCTTTTGTATAACAGTACTTCTCCGCTGCGTGGACACTTGTGGTTTTTGCCGGCATTGATTTATTGTTATATGCTGGATTATTTGATAGAGAGATTTCATTTGCGTAAAATTGCATTTTTGTGTATCCCGGTATTGTTGGGCGGACTCTTATGGAGAGGGTATTTCAGCAGCTTTTTTGGATATTCCTATCGTATTATGGAATACAGAAACTGGCTTTTTACAGGTATGTCCTTTTATCTTCTGGGTCAGATGTTCCATGAATATCTATATTGGTTTCGCAGAAAGATTGGTTATATTACTCTGATTTTGATAATGACAGTGGGTATTGGGATGACAATATGGGAATGCTCACAGTTTGGGGCAAAAGAAATATATGTAGGCTCTATTTTGATCTGTATCAGTATTTTTCTTCTGACTGTTCTCTGGGGAACCCGGATCCGGATGCCGGAGGTTTTGACTGCTGTAGGGGCAAAACTGGCTTTTCCGGTTTACCTTTTTCATCTGGCAGTGGGAGACATGATGCGGGTGTTGGCAGTTGCCGGGAATTTTGAGGATAATCTGGCTTATCTGTGGATTCGTCCTTTTGCAGTATGCGTGTTTACAATTGTGATGATTGCACTGGTTTATCGGGGCTGTTCATTCTGGAAAAAATATGATATAGTTGGTATATTGTTCAGGCAGTTTGGCCTGTGGCGTAAAGGCAGTCCATTATAATACAGGTATATTCAGACAAAAGGAGATTAAATGGAGCAAAATAATCAGGAAAAAATATTGGAAGCAACCAAAGATAAACAGACAGGGCATGATGAAAGTGTGCTTAACCCGGTCTATAAAAATGAATCAGATCTGTCACGGAAGGAAAAACGCCTGCTTGAAAAAGAAAAATTAAAGGGAATGGGACCCGGAAAAAAACTTCAATATATCTGGATGTATTATAAGCCGGTAATGTTTGGGATTCTGGCAGCTATCGTGCTTGCATTTGTGTTAAGGGACTGGTATATAAATGCAAAAACAAAAACGGTATTGTCAATTGCGGCTGTTAATTCCCAGCTGAGTGATACAGATGATATAGAAAAACAGGTGGAAGAGTTTCTGGGTGTGACAGAGGATAAATATAGTAAAGTACAGATCGGTGTGAATATTACTACAGATGAAACCGGAGGCAATCTGGACTATTATGCCCAGACCGCATATATGACACAGGTTCAGGCGGGGACTTTGGATGTTATGCTGATGCCGGAGCAGTTATATGATTCATTGAATACAGATGGCATTTTCCTGAACCTGGAAGAATTGCTTGGTGATCATGCTTTCGGGGAATTCGGAACACAGTCTGATCAGACACATATTACCATCAAAGACAGCAGACTGGCAGAGGAATTTGGATTAAGCTATGATACTATTACGATTGTGGTGCCTGCCTCTGCACCTGACCAGAAAAATGCAGCAAAATGGCTGGAAAGCCTTATAAGTGAGGAGTAATAGCTGTAACAGTAAAAAACTGACAGTTTCTAATTTAGAAACTGTCAGTTTTTTTGCATTTAGATATTAGTTGATGGACTCATCATCGATTTCTGTATCAGTGTCTGAGCTTCCACCACTTAAAATATAGGTGATCACTTCATCCGGTACACCTGCGGCAGTGAGATTGTCCATAAGCTTTGTGAAATCCATGGATGATACATAGTCAGTCATATCATCATCGTTGGACACATCACACACATCTTTTAAAGAGGCGAGATCAGGAATATCTACTCCGTCACCTTTGCCGGAAACGAATGAAACAGAACCTAGTGTTGCACCTGCACTGACAATACCAAGCTTAACAGAACCGGATTCTGCAGTGCTTGCAATATCTGCATCCAGTGAAAAATTAGTCAGAGGAGAAACATCAGAGCTGTCATCAGACTCATCCGCTACAAAGGAAATGGAGTAGCTTCCATTGATATTACCTTTTTTAGCTTCCGCAGTGTCATAATCCTTTACTTCAATATTGGCAGCAGGTTCATCGTTCATGCTGAACTGGTAGGAACCGTTTAATATGTCATTTTCAATAGTGCCATTTCCGGAAAGTGTATAAACTTCGTCTTCAGCATAGATTTCCAGCAGATATCCATAAGAGGAATCGCTCTTTGGCATCTGCCAGGTGAAAACAGGAGTATCCCCGGAAGCATCATGCATGGTAAGGGAACGGCCAATGATTTCTCCGTCTTCGCCGACCCAGGTTTTAGAAGAAAAATATCCATCCTGGGAAGCCTCATCTGAGGAATCTTCCTTAAGTGCATTCAGACCGCTGTCAACTGCCTCCTGGAATTGCGCATTCAGATCCTGGCTGTCAGGAAGTACAGCAGACCATTTTTCAAGGATTGCTTCAATTTCCTTGTCTGATTTTGAAGTTTCCAGAACAGCAGTAAGAGTTCTGATTGCAGCCTCAGAGTCCAGAGTACCTTCATATACAGTACAGTCCTGGCTGACATCTCCGGCAGTAAGGGTATCGGAAGTACCGTCAGTATTTTTTACATTGTCAATAAGGATGGTGCCGTATTTGTTAAGTAAGGATTCTACTACAGAAGCTTCAGGCATGGCTTCTGTCATATTGTTGAGAAGCTTTACAGAGTCACTCAGACCTTCTGTGGATGCCTCAAGAGTTTCATCATCCTCCGTTTCCTTAAGATTTACTTTCATATATTTATCAGAAAGCTCCGGGACTTTCATGTACATATCTTCTGTATCCGGGTCAAAATAAAAATCCAGGGTGCAGACCTGACTGTCGTTTACGAGAAGTGCCATGGAACCGCCTTCTTTGTTATCTTTGAAGGAGCTGTTGATGGTAACAGAGGCATTATTCAACCAGGATACATCAAAGGGAGCGACAAATCCCAGAAGTGACCGTCCGGAATCTTCTATATTTACAGTAATATCGCCTTTGATCCCGGAGACAAGATCCTGGCTTTGCTCCAGAGAGGTGGCATAGGATGCAGCAAATTCGCTGGCTATCTTTGCCAGGGCACTTTTTTCGATATCAGCATAACTGTCTGCGGCAAAAGTGGCAGAAGGTATGGATGTTGCGCTTAAAACCATAGCAGTACAAAGAACTGCAGTTTTCTGTAACCATTTTTTTCTTTTCATAGAGAACCTCCTTTTAATTAAAGTGAATAAGAGATATCCATAGGGAGTATTAATTATTGGCAGAAAAATTTAGTTATAAAATCTGATAATTAATAGACACTCGTTAGGATTAAGTTTATTTTATCAGAAAATATTGCAAGAATCTACAGCTTTTTGCGGAAATATTGTAGGTATTGCATTTTGTATCTATTTCGATTAAACTGTAAATAGAATTATACATAAAATAAAGAAATGAGGAAACGTGTGGAAATGAAAACAACATTGGTTATTATGGCTGCAGGAATCGGTTCACGTTTTGGCGGTGGAATCAAGCAGCTGGCACCTGTTGGCAGACATGGTGAGATCATTATGGATTATTCTATTCATGATGCCATAGAAGCTGGGTTTAATAAGATTGTGTTTATTATCCGTAAGGATATTAGGGAAGCATTTAAAGAAGCAATTGGTGACCGTATCCAGAAAATATGTGATGACCTGGGTGTGGAGATTGCTTATGCATATCAGGAACTTGATCATCTCCCGGATGGAGTAGAAACTGTGCCTGAGAGAACGAAACCCTGGGGAACAGGACAGGCAGTTCTGGCCTGCAGAGAGGTACTTCATGAGCCATTTGCAGTTATAAATGCAGATGATTATTATGGAAAGGAAGCCTTTGTAAAGCTTCATGATTTTCTGGAAGGTTATACTCCGGATAAGGCAGAACAGCTGTGTATGGCAGGCTTTATCCTGAAGAATACGCTGAGTGAAAATGGCGCTGTTACCCGTGGTATCTGTGAAACCAATGAGTCAGGATATCTGACAGCAGTACATGAAACTCACAATATTGTAAAAACTGCTGAGGGTGCAGCTGTAGAGCACCAGGGGGGACTGACACCGGTAGATACGGAATCTTATGTTTCCATGAATATGTGGGGGCTGACACCGGAGTTTGTACAGCTTCTGGAAGATGGATTCAGGGAATTTTTCCAGAATACCTCCAAAGAGAACATTCTGAAGGCAGAGTATCTGCTTCCCATTTATATTGATGAGTTGCTTCAGGCAGGGAAAGTATCTGTAAAGGTGCTGGATTCCAGTGACAGATGGTTTGGTGTAACTTATAAAGAGGATAAGGATTATGTAATAGAATCCTTTGGTAAATTGATAGATGCAGGTGTATATCAGGAAGAACTTTTTTCAGATTTGAAATAATAAATGGCATTGGATGACCGGGACAACAGGACATGAGAATGGTATCATGATCCGTTGTTCCGGTTTTTTTTGTATCATAAAAAACTTTGAAGAAAATGCAGGATGAGTTTCGTTAAAATATAAGAAGAGGTAAGAATTTTACTTTGTAACATATTTCTCAATGAGCCCCAGAAGTCCATACAAAATCAGGGCGATGATACACAGAAGAGTGATGGACATCAGAACCCAGGTAAGCTTGAAGGTCTGGCTTGAATAGATGATCAGATAGCCAAGCCCCTGTCTGGCACCGATGAACTCACCGATGATTACTCCCACCAGGCAAAGACCGATATTCACCTTCATCACACTGAGGAACAGAGGAAGGGAAGAGGGGAGTATGATCTTCTGGAATTTTTCCTTTTTTCCGCCGCCCAGGGTTTCAATAAGCTTAAGCTTATCTGGATCTGTATTTTGAAATCCGGCATATAGATTTAAAACGGAACCAAAGATTGCAACAGATACTCCGGATACAATAATGGTTCGCTCATTGGCACCCAGCCATACAATAAGAAGAGGTGCCAGTGCAGATTTAGGCAGACTGTTCAGTATTACCAGATAAGGCTCGGTGACCTGGGCCAATCTGGGAAAACACCAGAGAAGCACTGCCAGTCCGGCACCCAGGATCACTACTATGAAAAAACTGACCAGGGTTTCTGTAACTGTAACACCCAGATGAGAAAAAATGGACAGATCCCGGCACATTTCCATAAAGCTTTTCCAGATCAGAGAGGGGCTGCTGAAAATAAAAGAGTCAATAAGACCATATCTGGCAGAACATTCCCAGATAAGGAGAAACAAAAGAAAAACAGCGGTTCTCCACAGCGCGATCAGTTGTTTTTCGCGTTTTATGCGGCGAAGAAATAATTGCTGGTAATAGGATGGTTCAGGCATCATGATTTAATTCCTCCCAGATAAGATTAAAGTAAGTTTTAAAATCTGGTGCATTGCGGGAAGACAGGGGAGTGCGGTCTGGAACAGACAGATTTATGGAAAGCTCTTTCTGAACTGTGGCAGGTCGGGGAGAGAGGATCAGTATTCTGTCTGCCATACTGATCGCTTCTGAAATATCATGAGTGACAAGGATTGCTGTTTTCTTCTCTTTTTTCAGGATTTTACCGATATCATCACTGACCTTGAGACGGGTCTGATAATCCAGGGCGGAAAAGGGTTCATCTAGCAGAAGAAGCATAGGAGACAGGGCAAGAGTGCGGATCAGTGCAGCACGCTGGCGCATTCCTCCTGAAAGCTGAGAAGGATAGGCATTGCGGAATTTGTCCAGTCCATAGGTGAGTAACATCTGATTTACATAGGCCAGTTTTTCGGCAGTGAGCTCTTTGCGTATTTCCAGTCCCAGGATTACATTTTTGTAAATTTTCCGCCATTCCAGAAGGTGATCTTTCTGCAGCATATATCCGATGCGGCAGTCTCCGGCAAACACTGGTTCTCCGTTCAGGAGAATCTGTCCCTGTTCAGGCTTCAGTAATCCGCATATCAGGTTTAGAAGAGTGGATTTTCCACAGCCGGAGGGACCTACAACTGCGAGAAATTCTCCTGGAAATAGTGAAAAGGATATATGTGAAAGGACTCTGGTTTCCCCGGAAATACTGTGGTATGAAAGACAGACATCTGATACTTCCAGCAGTGGTTTCATTTTTACCTCCATTAAAAATCTTTCTGACAAATATAAGTGAAAGAGATAGTGGGTTACATATATTTTATGATATGCAGACCCGTGAAGGTGTGATATAATAAGACAATTGGTGTAACTACAGTATAGTTCATTATTTGTAAAGGCACTGGAAGTTACGGTAACAGAGCATACAATATGCAGGAAAGTGTACAGAAACTATGACAGATAAAAAAAAGGCGGTTTTTAATTTTATCTTTCTGATCCTTGTGTTTTCTCTGACAGTATATATGGTATTTAAGGGAGAGGATCTGGGAGAAATTATTTCTACAGTGCAGCAGGCAAATGCTGTGTATCTGATGATCAGTGTGATCTGCGTGGTACTCTTTATTCTGGGAGAATCCGTGATCATTTTCTATATGATGAGGACATTGGGAGCAGGGGTTAAAATGGGACATTGTGCCCTGTACTCCTTTGTGGGGTTCTTTTTCAGCTGCATTACTCCTTCAGCCACAGGGGGACAGCCCATGCAGATTTATTATATGAAGAAAGATAAACTTCCCATACCGGTGACTACGTTGGTATTGATGATCGTTACGATCACCTACAAAGCGGTTCTGGTGCTGATCGGTATTCTGCTATGGATATTCGGAAAGGGATTTCTGACAGGATATTTAGGACAGTATATGTGGGTATTTTATCTTGGTGTGGCGCTGAATGTGTTCTGTGTTTCCTTTATGATGATTCTGGTGTTTGCACCTGGACTTGCCAAATGGCTCATGGTAAAGGGAATGAAACTGCTGGAACATTTCAGATTCCTGAAACCCAGAAAAAGCAGACTGGAGAAGCTGGAAAATTCCATGGACCAGTATCATGCTACAGCAGCATTCTGGGCGGGACATAAGCTGGTGATTCTGAAAGTGTTTCTGATCACTTTTGTACAGCGTATTATTTTATTTACAGTTACTTACTGGGTATATCGTTCCCTGGGATTTCATGAATATGGGATCGTGACTCTTACAATTTTACAGTCAGTGATTTCGGTATCTGTAGACATGCTTCCTTTACCGGGAGGTATGGGAATCAGCGAATCACTGTATCTGGTTATCTTTGCGCCGGTTTTTGGGGAGGCATTACTTCCGGCCATGCTGCTAAGCAGAGGAATTTCCTATTATGCACAGATGCTTATCAGTGCAGTGATGACTTGTGTGGCACATCTGGTAATAGGACGAAAAGTACAGGAAGAAAATAGGGGGTAAAACATGTTTTTAGGATTTTATGATTATACGGTGGTTCTTACATATATCAGTCTGGGAATTTCCGTGTTAGGAATTACAATGGCTCTGGAGGGAAACTTCAGAATGGCCATTTTCTGTCTGGCATTGTCAGGACTTTGTGATATGTTTGATGGAAAAATAGCCAGAACTAAAAAGAACCGTACAGAGGATGAGAAGAATTTTGGAATCCAGATTGATTCGCTCTGTGATGTAGTCTGTTTTGGAGTTTTTCCGGCAATGATCTGTTACTGCCTGGGTGTAAATACGCCTGCCGGAGTGGCTGCCCTGATATTTTACAGTATAGCATCTGTGATCCGTCTGGCATATTTTAATGTGACAGAAGCTAAGAGACAGACACAGACGGAAGAAAACCGGAAATACTATCAGGGACTGCCGATCACATCCATGGCGATCATTCTGCCCTTTCTGTATCTGATGAGAAGATATTATATGATTCATTTTCTGATTGTGATACATATTGCGGTAATTATAGTAGGCCTTCTTTTTATTCTAAATATTAAGGTAAAGAAACCACAGAATCCGGTGCGTATTCTTCTGGTAGTTGTAGTAGCACTGGCACTTGCAAAGATGTTCCGTTTGATATAGTAAACAGGAGAGATACCAATGAAATATATTGACAGAATGGGAAATGTAACTGTTGAGGAAAATGGTCAGGACAAGTTATTGCGTCATCTGTATAATGACCGGGGCGGAAGACTTTGCCTCAGAGTGCTGGTCAGCCCCTGGATATCTAAAATGGCAGGCAGGTTGTTAAATACAGGATTTTCTGCCAGGTTTGTGGGAGATTTTGTGGAAAAAAACAGAATTGATCTGAGTATCTGTGAAAAGCAGAAATTTTCTTCCTGGAATGATTTTTTTACCCGCAGATTACGCCAGGGAGAACGTTCTGTTGATGAAAGGGAAAAGGTGCTGGTCAGTCCCTGCGATGGTAAGCTTTCTGTTTACAGGATTGATAAAAATTCCCGTTGTTGGATTAAAGATACAGAATATACAGTGGAGCAGCTGCTTCGTAATAAAAGTCTGGCAGAAAGATATCTGGGTGGATATGCCCTGGTATTCAGACTGACAGTAGATGATTATCATCATTTCTGCTATCCTGCAGACGGTAAAAAATCTGATAATGTAGTGGTACCGGGGATTTTCCATACTGTAAATCCTGTAGCAAATGAGGTATATCCTATTTACAGAGAAAATGCCAGAGAATATACTTTGCTGAAAACAGAGAAATTCGGGACTGTACTTATGATGGAAGTAGGCGCCATGATGGTGGGAAAAATCACCAATGTGGAGAAAAAATCTGTTTCAGTAAAAAAGGGACAGGAAAAAGGCTGGTTTGAATTCGGAGGTTCCACGATTGTTCTTCTTCTGCAGCATGGAAAGGTAAGATTGGACTATGATCTGATTGAAAATACCGAAAATGGATATGAAACGGTTGTCAGAATGGGAGAGCGTATCGGTGAGACCAGAAAGCGCAAAACAGGAGAATAATTCATGAATATAAGAAATTATCAAAAGGAACTGGACAGGCTCATAGGACAGATACAGAAAGAGAATAAAGTCCCAAGCCTGTTCCTTCATAGCTGCTGTGCACCCTGCAGCAGCTATGTATTGGAATATTTGTCAAAATATTTTGATATTACAGTGTTTTATTACAATCCCAATATTTACCCTGAAGAAGAGTATAGGAAACGGGTGCAGGAAATTACCCGCCTGGTAAATTCTATGGAATTTGAGCATCCGGTCAAACTGATAGAGGGGCGCTATGATCCACAGGAATTTTTCAGAATGGCAAAAGGACTGGAAGATATACCGGAAGGAGGAGAACGCTGCTTTAGATGCTATCGTCAGCGTATGGAAGAAGCAGCAAAGCTGGCAAAGGAAGGTGGATATGATTATTTCACGACCACTCTGTCTATCAGTCCGCTGAAAAATGCAGCCAGGATCAATGAGATTGGAGAAGAACTGGCAGAGATCTACCATGTAACACATCTTCCTTCAGATTTTAAGAAAAAAAATGGATATAAGCGTTCTATAGAGCTTTCTCATGAATATGATCTTTACCGGCAGAATTACTGCGGATGTGTATATTCCAGAAGAGAAGCTTCAAATAAATAATTAGTTACAAACTGAAAGAATCAAAATGAATTACTTTGCAATCTGAAAAAAATATGATACACTAATGCACAAAAGTACTAAAATTCAGAAAGAAACGAGGAATAAATACTATGGCACAGCTTTGGGGCGGACGTTTCACCAAAGAAACAGACAAACTGGTATATAATTTTAATGCATCAATTTCTTTTGACCAGAAATTCTATGAGCAGGATATCAGAGGAAGCAAAGCACATGTAGCAATGCTTGCAAAACAGGGAATCCTGACAGAAGAGGAAAAAATACAGATTGAAAATGGTCTGGATGGAATTCTTGCAGATGTAAAATCCGGAAAACTTGAGATTACATCTGAATATGAAGATATTCACAGCTTTGTAGAGGCAAATCTCATTGACAGAATCGGAGATGCCGGTAAGAAGCTTCATACAGGAAGAAGCCGTAATGATCAGGTGGCACTGGATATGAAGCTGTATGTGAGGGATGAGATCGATGAGACGGATGAGCTGGTAAAGAAGCTTCTTGAAGCACTGCAGAAGATCATGGAGGAGAATATCCATACATATATGCCGGGCTTTACCCATCTGCAGAAGGCACAGCCTGTTACTCTGGCACATCATGTAGGTGCATATTTTGAGATGTTTGTCCGTGACAGAAGCAGACTTTCCGATATCCGCAAGAGAATGAATACCTGTCCTTTAGGAGCAGGAGCACTGGCAGGAACCACATATCCGCTGGACAGGGAATATACTGCACAGCTTCTGGACTTTGACGGACCGACCAGAAACAGTATGGATTCTGTTTCAGACAGAGACTATGTGATTGAGCTTTTGTCAGCCTTTTCTACCATAATGATGCATATGAGCCGCTTCTGCGAGGAAATCATTATGTGGAATTCCAATGAGTATCGTTTTGTGGAAATTGATGATGCTTACAGCACAGGTAGCAGTATTATGCCTCAGAAAAAGAATCCAGATATTGCAGAACTGGTAAGAGGAAAAACAGGGCGTGTATATGGAGCTCTGACTTCTATCCTTATCACTATGAAAGGAATTCCTCTTGCGTATAATAAAGACATGCAGGAAGATAAAGAACTTACTTTTGATGCCATTGACACAGTGAAAGGCTGTCTGGCATTGTTTACAGGAATGATCTCAACTATGCAGTTTAACAAAAAAAATATGGAAGAAAGTGCAAAGAACGGATTTACCAATGCTACGGATGCAGCAGATTATCTGGTAAATCACGGTGTACCTTTCAGAGATGCCCATGGTATTGTAGGACGTCTGGTCCTTACCTGCATTGACAAAGGGATTTCACTGGATGAACTTCCACTGGAAGAATACAAGGCCATCAGTCCTGTATTTGAACAGGATATCTATGAAGCTATCAGCATGAAAACCTGTGTAGAGAAACGTATGACTATCGGTGCCCCGGGATCTGAAGTTATGAAAAAGGTAATTGCAGAGAACCGGAAATATCTGGAACAGGATTAATTTGAAAAAACATAAAAAAGGGTTGCATTTTACTTTAATTTGTTATAGTATGTACAAGAACGACAGATGTACGTGAAATGGAGACATCTGAAAAAGAAGGTCTGACGCAGGAAAATAGAGTCAGATGATACGCAAAGAGGAGATTATATTATGAGTGAAAAACTGAGAGTCGGTATCTTAGGTGCCACAGGTATGGTAGGACA
>OGCQ01002444.1_pt1 | contig 18988 bp, 17 predicted proteins | sample 1570161 | NCBI WGS metagenome assembly OGCQ01 (sample SAMEA4384402, study PRJEB24528) | human gut metagenome
TGAAACAGGAAGGAATCTCCTACATCGCAGGTGCCGAACTTCCTTGTCTGATTGTAAACGTAATGCGCGGCGGTCCCGGATTGGGAACCATCCAGCCGAGTCAGGCGGACTACTTCCAGACAGTGAAAGGAGGCGGTCACGGTGACTACAGACTGATTGCCCTTGCTCCGGCATCCGTACAGGAAATGGCGGATTTCGTTGCACTCGGATTCGAACTTGCTTTCAAATACCGTAATCCGGCTATTATCCTTGCCGACGGTGTAATCGGACAGATGATGGAAAAAGTAGTTCTTCCTGCACAGAAGCCACGCCGCACCGATGCAGAAGTTATCGAACAATGTCCGTGGGCTGCTACCGGAAAAGCGAAAGGTCGTAAACCGAATATTATTACTTCACTCGAACTGAAGCCGGAAGCAATGGAAATCAACAACATCCGTTTCCAGGCTAAATACAAACAGATTGAGGAAAACGAAGTACGCTTCGAAGAAATCAACTGCGAAGATGCAGAATATCTGATCATAGCTTTCGGTTCCATGGCACGTATCGGTCAGAAAGCAATGGAACTCGCCCGCGAAAAAGGAATCAAAGTAGGTATTCTTCGCCCCATCACTTTGTGGCCGTTCCCGACCAAAGCCATTGCCGCCTACGCTGACAAAGTGAAAGGTATGCTCGTTACAGAATTGAATGCCGGACAGATGATTGAAGATGTCCGCCTGGCTGTCAATGGTAAAGTAAAAGTAGAACATTTCGGACGTCTCGGCGGTATTGTTCCCGATCCGGATGAAATTGTAACTGCTCTGGAAGAAAAAATAATCAAATAACGAAACGACGATGAATCCCGATAAAATAAGAAACGTATTGAACATCCTTTTCATGATATTGGCACTTGCCGCTATCATTGTCTACTTTGTAGTAGGAAAGGAAGATTTTAAAATGTTTATCTACGTATGCGGCGCGGCAATCTTTGTCAAGCTGATGGAGTTTTTTATACGGTTCACCAACAGATAAGGAGAAGAAGTTATGACTAAAGAAGAAATAATCAAACCTGAGAATCTGGTTTATAAAAAACCGACTCTGATGAATGATAATGCCATGCACTACTGCCCGGGGTGCAGTCACGGCGTGGTACACAAGCTCGTTGCCGAAGTCATTGAGGAAATGGGCATGGAAGAAAAAACAGTGGGAGTCTCTCCGGTAGGATGCGCAGTTTTCGCCTACAACTATCTGGATATAGACTGGCAGGAAGCCGCTCACGGACGTGCACCTGCAGTAGCTACGGCTATCAAACGCTTATGGCCCGATCGTCTCGTTTTCACTTATCAGGGGGACGGTGACCTGGCCTGTATCGGTACCGCCGAAACAATCCACGCACTGAACCGTGGCGAAAACATTACCATTATCTTTATCAATAACGCTATCTACGGTATGACCGGTGGACAAATGGCTCCGACGACTCTGGTAGGCATGAAGAGTTCTACTTGTCCTTACGGACGTGATGTCGAACTGCACGGCTATCCATTGAAAATTACCGAGATTGCCGCCCAACTGGAAGGAACTGCTTACGTTACCCGTCAGTCGGTACAATCAGTGCCCGCCATCCGCAAAGCCAAGAAGGCAATACGCAAGGCATTCGAAAATTCGATGAACGGCAAAGGTTCCAATCTGGTAGAAATCGTATCAACTTGTAGCTCCGGCTGGAAGATGACTCCGGAAAAATCAAATAAATGGATGGAGGAACACATGTTCCCATTCTATCCGCTGGGTGATTTAAAAGATAAAGAATAACGCAAAAGTCAACAGAACAATGAAAGAAGAAATAATTATTGCTGGATTCGGTGGACAAGGCGTATTGTCCATGGGTAAAATCCTTGCTTATTCCGGACTGATGGAAGGAAAAGAAGTGAGCTGGATGCCGGCATACGGTCCTGAACAACGAGGCGGAACAGCCAATGTGACAGTGATTGTCAGCGATGACAAAATCTCTTCACCGATCCTAAGTAAATATGATACGGCGATCATACTGAACCAGCCTTCACTGGAAAAGTTTGAAAGCAGAGTAAAGCCGGGCGGTATCCTGATCTATGACGGATATGGGATTATCAACCCTCCTACTCGTAAGGATATCAAAGTATATCGCATCGACGCAATGGATGCTGCCAACGAAATGAATAATGCAAAAGCCTTCAATATGATCGTACTTGGCGGTTTACTGCAACTCCGTCCTATCGTGACTCTGGAAAACGTCATCAAAGGATTGAAGAAAACTCTTCCGGAACGCCATCACCACTTGATTCCTATGAACGAGGAAGCGATCAAAAAAGGGATGGAATTAATCCACGAAGTTTAATAAATTAAGAGTTTAAAATTGAGAATTGAGAATTATTTGCTAGATAATAGCGCGATGCAACATAATTTTCAATTCTCAATTCTCAATTCTCAATTTAAGTAAGTATCTTTGCCTCCAATTATGAGACGAATCTTACTATTATATATATTATTCTCCGTTATAGGACTGAGTGCTATCCATGCGCAGCTCAACCCTGCCCGCCAGCAAATCGACGAGAACGGACGCGACCAATATGGTAATCAGGTAGACCCTGCCATGATTCCGGACAAACTGGATAGTGCCAATGTTGAAGTACAGGGACTGCCGCCTACACTCTACATGTGGCGTATCAAGAACCAATTAGGCGACCGGACAATGATTCCGGCAGATACAACTTACCATCACTTTCAGAATACGAATCTTACAGAAGGAATCACCGGACATTATAATTATCTGGCCAATTTAGGTTCACCGCGTCTGTCGCGTATCTTCTTTGAGCGCCGTTATCCGGAACCAACCATCTTTATGGAGCCTTTCTCCAGCTTTTTCATTCGCCCGACGGAATTTAACTTTACGAACAGTAATGTTCCTTATACCAACCTGACCTATCACAAGGCCGGAAACAAGCAAAATGGAGAAGAACGTTTCAAATCTTATTTTTCAGTCAATGTAAACAAGAAGTTGGCTTTCGGCTTTAATATTGATTATCTGTATGGCCGAGGCTACTATAATAATCAAAACACTTCTTATTTTAATGCCGCGCTTTTCGGTAGTTACATTGGCGACCGCTATCAGGTGCAGGGAATCTATAGCAACAACTATCTGAAAACGAATGAGAACGGTGGTATCACTGACGACCGATACATTACCGCACCGGAAGAAATGGCAGAAGGAAGAAAAGAATATGAATCTGTCAATATCCCTACCGTACTCAATGCCAGTGCCAACCGTAATCATGACTTCTATGTCTTTCTGACACAACGCTATAATCTGGGATTCCACCGGGATATTCCACAGGCAGAAAATGATACGATGCCTGCCAAACAGGAATTTGTTCCGGTCACCAGCTTTATACATACCATTCAGGTAGAACGTTCGCGCCATAATTTCCGTTCGGATGATAATGTAGAAAACTATTACAAGCAAACTCTACTTGATAAAGAGAATACATTCGTCAGAGACAGTACTGTCTATATCGGAGTCAAGAATACCATAGGTATTGCTTTGCTCGAAGGCTTCAACAAATATGCAAAAGCAGGGTTGACAGCCTTTGCCTCACATAAGCTGAGCAAATATTCATTAATGAGCCTAGACCCGCTAAAGCAGGATAAATACAATGAGACAGAAATCTATATCGGTGGCGAACTGACTAAAAAACAGGGAAACTTTCTTCATTATCACGCAATCGGTGAAGTGGGAATGGCAGGAAAGGCTATCGGACAGTTTGATGTCAAAGGAGATATCGACTTAAATATCCCTTTATGGAAAGATACCGTCAGTGTGATTGCACGCGGAGAAATCAGTAATAAACTTGCGCCATTCTACATGCGTCATTACCATTCCAAACATTTTTGGTGGGATGATGATATGGATAAGGAATTCCGCACCCGTATCGAAGGCGAGCTGAGCATAGCCAATTGGGGGACCCGCTTAAGAGCCGGTGTTGAAAATATAAAGAACTATACTTATTTCAACCAGCAGGCATTACCGGAACAAAAAGGTGGTAGCTTGCAAGTAGTATCAGCTTGCTTCAATCAGGATTTCAAAGTGGGAATCTTCCATCTGGACAATGAAGTGATCTGGCAGAAATCCAGTGATCAGGCTGTACTTCCATTGCCGGAACTTTCGCTGTATCATAACTTCTATATGCAGTTCAAGCTGGCGAAAAAAGTATTGAGTGTACAATTAGGTGCTGATGTACGTTACTTCACTAAATATGATGCTCCGGCCTATATGCCTGCTACACAGCAGTTCTACCTGCAACCGGAAGAAGGTAAAGTAGAGATAGGCGGTTATCCGATAGTGAATGTTTATGCTAACTTACACTTGAAACGTACCCGTTTCTATGTGATGATGTATCACGTCAATCAGGGAATGAGCAAACCTAATTACTTCCTGGCACCTCATTACCCCATTAACCCACGTGTGCTGAAATTCGGACTTTCATGGAATTTCTATGATTAACAAAACCTCTATGGCTTATGAAAACGCGCCCGAAATTGAGACTATTCAGATATCTGTTGCCGGTAGTCATTGTATTGGCACTTATCTTCTCTGTCCGCTATTGCGGTAAGCAGGAAAAACCTCGGGGGCATCCACGTGATTATGCAGCCATCGCCAAAGAAGGTATCCTGCGTGTAGCCACCGAATATAATTCAATCAGTTTCTATGTAGACAGTGACACTGTCTCCGGATTTCATTATGAACTGATAGAAGCGTTCGCACGTGACAAGGGGCTGAAAACTGAAATCACTCCTGTCATGAGCTTCGACGAACGGCTGAGAGGATTAAGCGACGGACGCTACGATGTCATAGCCTACGGAATACTGGCAACCAGCGAACTGAAAGATTCCCTGCTTCTCACCTCCCCCATCATACTCAACAAGCAGGTGCTGGTGCAACGAAAAGCGAACGGGGAGAATGATTCGCTTTATATCCGAAACCAATTGGACCTTGCCCAAAAGACACTTCATGTGGTGAAAGGCTCGCCTTCTATTCTGCGTATTCAGAATCTGGGGAATGAAATCGGAGATACTATTTATATAAAGGAAATAGAAAAATACGGTTCAGAGCAGTTGATTTCGTTAGTTGCTCATGGAGATATCGATTATGCAGTCTGTGATGAAAGCATTGCCCGTGCAGTGGCAGATTCATTGCCTCAGGTAGATATCAATACCGCAATCAGTTTTACTCAATTCTACTCATGGGCAGTCAGCAAGCAATCACCCGCATTGCTCGATAGTTTGAATACATGGCTGGCTAAATTCCAAAAAGAAAAAGAGTATCAAAAGATTTACCGGAAATACTATGGTGATAAATAGATAAAAATAAAACGCCGAAGACTTGACTTTCGCATTTGAATGTCGTATCTTTGTCAACGTAATCATAAAGTAGTTTCAGTTAAACTACACGTAAAGGAGGGAATCGCAGTTCCCTCCTTTCTTTTTGTTACAATGAATGAAAATCAGCCTTTTTCCCAGCTTTTTGCTCATTTTACCCCCGAGCTTAGTCAGTTTTACCTCGTTTGTTACCATACTTAACATAGTATCTTATGACTAATTAGATGCTTTATTATGATTAATCAGATGCTTTGTTATCCATAAACCGATGCTTTGTTATCCCAAAACAGAAGCTCTGTTTCCGGACAGCTCCCAAGAGTTAACAATCAATAAAGTTGCTCTTGACAAAAATTTGCTCTACTTTTGAAAAAAATTCCCTTTTCGATGTCACGTTTTTAATCCGCCACCGTCTTATCAGTGTAAATGGAACTGAAACAATTTAAAATAACCGTTGTGCCCCTTCGAGACAAGCTGCTGAACTACGCCCGAAGGATGACAGATGATCCTTCGGATGCGGAAGATGCCGTACAGGAAGTCATGCTGAAGCTGTGGAATCTGCGCCAGAAGCTAGACGAGTACAGAAGCATCGAAGCCGTAGCCATGACCATGACACATCATCTCTGCATGGATATGTGGCGTGCCAAGCAACCGGACACTCTATCGCTCGACCGTGTACAGGCTCCCACCCCTTCGGCTACTCCGGACCAGTTGCTGGAAGAGAAAGATGAGTTCAGACTAATGCGGGAAATTATCGACTCCCTGCCTACGCTGCAACGAACGATTATCCGCATGAAAGACATCGAAGAGTACGAGACGGAAGAGATTGCCGAAATCACCGGCTGCAACGCAGAAGCCATCCGCAGTAATCTGTCGAGGGCCCGCAAGAAAGTAAGGGAAGTCTATTTACAAACGATACAAGAACGAAAAAGGAGGAACAAAGCATGAAAGATATAGAAACCTTGCTAAACAAATATTTCGAAGGAGAAACCACTTGCGAAGAAGAGCGCAGGCTACGACGTTTCTTTGCCGAAGGACTTGTACCGGAACATCTGGAGGTATATCGCCCGATGTTCGCTTTCTTCGAAGCGGAACAGAAGGAACTTCCGGAAATCTCCGGTATAGGTAATGCCGTCGAAATGCCGGAACTCGCCCCATTCGAGAAAAAGACAAAAACGATCAGACAGTATCTGACTTACAGTCTCAGTGCTGCCGCTGCCGCCATTCTGCTACTGGTGGGCATCTCCGGTATCTACCGTCATCTATCCCCTGCACCGGCCAACTATGTGATCATTGACGGGAAGGAATATACGGACGTTCATTTAATCCGCGAACAGGCGATGGTCGCCTTTCGTGACGTCAGCCTCAGCGAGGAGGAAGTGTTCGCTACTTTATTTGATGAATAATATAAAAACAGCATATAATTATGATGAATAAAATCATTCGTACCACACTAATCGCCCTGTTACTTACATTCGCCGCCCATGCGGCCGCCCAACAGGGACTACAGATTGCTACCGTCTTTCAGAAGTACGGAAAGCAAAAAGGGGTAACTATGGTAGAGCTATCCAATGAAATGCTGGAAACTTACCAGATGACTCTCTATAAAAGTCTTGTGTTCAAGGATGCCAGTGATGCACTACCTACGATTCTCCGTTGCCTGGAAGCCGACAAGAAGAAAGCAAAGAAGGTGAAAGAAGTGGTTTCCAACGGGCAAATCAAGTCCGGCTATTACCAGCTTCCCCAGCTCAAGGAGGATGTGAACCGCTTTATCCTCTTCAAAACCGGAAAGAAAGATTCGGCTACCCTTATCTATATCGAAGGAGAACTGGATGCCGACGACCTGATCACCATGTTGTTCATGAAGAAAGAATAAAAAAACAGATAAAGAAATACTGATATGAAAAAACTATTATTACTATGGCTCATGATAGCTCCAATGAGCGGAATGGCACAAAATGAAAGTACACCGCAGGATACAACACTTTACGTCAACGGACGGAAGATCGTGATCAAGGAACAAGGCGACAAGATTAAAGTGAAACTCTACGAAAGCGCATCCGGCGGAGATACGATAACGAACGCGCAAATCTTCGAAGGGGTCTATCTGAACGGGCAGAGTACGGAAAGCCGTACCGTGCTGAGCGCTCTCCCCTTCTCGAAGAGAAACAGGTTCGAGCCACATGCCGGCGGATTCTACATCGGCTACACCCGACTGTCCAATGACTTCCTCTCATTCAATCCGTCGAACGGTGCCGACCTCAACACCAGTCATTCATGGGAGATAGGCGGCAATCTGTTTACCGGTTCGCACGCCTTTGCACCTACCTATAACTGGGGGATCACCATCGGACTGGGATGGGGATACCGCAGTATGCGCCTGGACGGCAATGATGCTTTTCGTGAAATAGACGGAGTGACTGAAATTTATTCCGGCATGGAGGCAGAAGAGCCTACAGAGTACAGCAAAAGCCGTCTGCGCTATTTCTACTTCCGCATTCCGCTCTCCATCGAATGGCAAACACGGCTCAACGGCAAAGGTCCTTTGTTCTTTGCTGTAGGTCCCGAAGCCGAAATACGTCACGGATTCAGATCCAAAGCCAAAGTCAATGGATCGAAGAAGACGATTGACAAGGGACTGAACGGGCGCCCGCTAGGTATCAACTTACTTGCACAAGCCGGTTATGCAGATTTAGGAGTGTATATGCGTTACTCCACCTACGGCCTCTTTGAGAAGAACAAAGGTCCCGAACTTTATCCGTTCTCTTTCGGTGTATGCTGGTACTGGTAAAGTAAATACTCAGACCCTTGCCTATTTCTGACAGTTAACAATCAATAAAGTTGTTCTTAATAAAAAATAGCTTTATCTTTGGGAGTTGTTAAAACAAGCACAATAGGTATATTATGAGTGAAAAGATGATTAAATGGGGCTTCATCGGCTGCGGAGAAGTAACCAAAACCAAAAGTGGCCCCGCCTTTCAAAAGGTAGAACATTCTGAAGTAGTAGCTGTAATGAGCCGCGACGGCGCCAAAGCAAAGGCTTATGCAAAAGAAAGAGGAATCAGAAAATGGTATGATGACGCTCAGGAACTGATAGACGATCCGGAAGTAAATGCCATTTATATCGCCACTCCTCCTTCTTCACACGCTACATACGCCATTATGGCTATGAAAGCAGGCAAGCCTGCCTATATTGAAAAACCAATGGCTGTCACTTATGAGGAGTGTACACGTATCAACCGTATTTCTAAGGAAACGGGTGTTCCCTGTTTCGTCGCATATTACCGCCGCTATCTCCCCTACTTTCAGAAAGTGAAAGAAATGGTAGAGAACGGTTCTATCGGTAATGTCATCAACGTACAAGTCCGCTTTGCACAGCCGCCACGTGATTTGGATTACAACCGTGAAAATCTTCCTTGGCGTGTACAGGCTGATATTGCCGGTGGCGGTTACTTCTATGACCTCGCCCCGCATCAGATCGACTTGCTGCAAGATATGTTCGGCTGCATCCTCGAAGCCAGCGGATATAAGAGCAATCGTGGAGGGCTTTATCCTGCCGAAGATACGCTGAGCGCCTGCTTCCAGTTCGACAACGGATTGGTCGGCAGTGGTTCATGGTGCTTTGTTGCCCATGATTCCGCCCGCGAAGACCGCATCGAAATTATCGGAGATAAAGGTATGATCTGCTTCTCTGTCTTTACGTACGAGCCGATTGGTCTGCACACCGAACGCGGCCGGGAGGAAATCTGTATCGGTAATCCTGAGCATGTTCAACAACCTCTTATTCAGGCAGTAGTAGATCATCTGCTCGGTAAGTCAGTCTGCTCATGCGACGGAGAAAGTGCTACCTTGACTAACTGGGTAATGGACAAAATATTAGGGAAGCTCTAAGATAAAGCTCCCTCGTTTGTTTCTTAAAATAATTTAATCACTATATTCTATCGTTAGTTTTCTTTATATTTGCGAAAGGTAGCAATAAAAGCAAAACTAACGATATTTATTTTTTATAACTATGACCAAAGAAGAACTAATGAGGAAAGCAATAGAGCTTTCGAAGGAAAATGTTGCTAATGGTGGAGGCCCGTTCGGAGCTGTCATTGCAACAAAAGAAGGAGAAATTATAGCTACAGGAGTCAACAGAGTAACCTCTTCATGTGATCCCACTGCTCATGCCGAAGTTAGCGCCATACGTGCCGCAGCCGCGAAACTGGGAACATTCAACCTCAGCGGATACGAAATCTATACTTCATGCGAACCTTGCCCGATGTGTCTGGGTGCCATCTATTGGGCACGACTGGACAAAATGTATTATGGGAACAACAAGACAGATGCCAAAAACATCGGTTTCGACGATTCCTTTATTTATGATGAGCTGGCTCTAAAACCTGCCGACAGAAAACTTCCCTCGGAAGTATTATTGCACAACGAAGCCATTACAGCCTTCGAAGCCTGGATGTCCAAAGAAGACAAAGTAGAATATTAGCATCTAATCTCACTTAAACTCACTAATACTTAGTAAAATGAAAAGAAAAAACTTTTTGATTCTTCTAGCCGCAGGATGTTTGTTCAGTTGTCAGCAACAGGATGAACTGCAAGAAACAAGTAAAGAAGCAACCAACTTCTCTATCTCTATCGACGACGCTCTCTCTGACCCGCTCACCCGTACCAGCAATGATCTGTTCCCTGCCAGAAATAGCATCACTACAGGAGAAGTTATCTCCATGGCTGCCTCCGGTCAGGACTATACTCCGTTTATTGTTGGCAAAGACAGCCGCGCATGGAACGAAATAGGAACTGCCACAGGCACAGTAACCTTCTACGCCCACTATCCTGCATTGACAGACGAAGCCGCTACCAGATCAGGCGGTAACAAACGCTATTTAAAAGGAGGTCAGGAGCACTTGTTCGGAACAGCGGAAGCAGCTCCGGGCAGCCAGAATGTATCGCTGAAATTCAAACGAATGACCGTGCCGGTTATTATACTTGATGAGAACGATCGTCCGTATGAAGGCGAAGCTAAAGTTAAGCTCAGCCTGAAAAACGAAGGTACGCAGGATTTATTGAACGGTACCATAGAAATCAACGAAAATGCGCTGTCAGAGAATATCGAAGTAAAGAAAGTATCCGAAGGCATTACTACCAATGTTCTCCCGCAAAAGATCAGTGCCGGAGAAGAAATAGGAACGATCACTGTTGGAGGAGTCACTCAGAAGATCAGTGCAGTGGAAGATCTTGATTTAAAAGCCGGAAGCACACTTTCTGTCAGATTATCAAAAAGATTCGGAGGTATTATTGATGGCAATGTTCCATTGTACAGATAAGAAGATTGCACTTAAAGGCAATCTTGCAGATTATATAAATAAAAGAACGGGATTCATGATGAATCCCGTTTTTTATTTATACCTAAAAACTATATAAGGCCGGTCAGCTCCTAGGAACCGACCGACTTATTTATAGCGTATTATTTTTTATCCCACCATACACGTGATGTCATCTTATCACCGTCGCTGAGTCTCTTTACTGCATCGTTGTAATTAACAGGATTAGCCGTTATCTCGCTTGCCGGATAAATGAAACGACGAGGAATCTCTCCATTTGTCACATTGTTAGGATAGCTGGCTGCATTTCGAGACGGGGTTAATTTAGGATATCCGGTACGACGCCAATTTGCAAAAGCTTCATACTCATTACAGAACGTATGAATATAATATTCCGTATTAATCTGTTCCAGCGCTTTTTCCGTATCAGCATCCAATGGATTAGCATTCAGATAGGCAGTTATCGCATCATCTGTAATCGTAGCTGAGGCTTTCTCATAATAGGAGAATTGTTTCATGGCAGCAGTTACTCCATCTCTATAAAATTTTTCTGCATCTCCTGTATAGAGTCCACGTTTCACTGCATCAGCCAATAATAACAAGTTACCGGCATGAGTGACAAGCATAGAGGGTGAATCCGGGCGTGCATAAACTGTACGGTTAGGAACAGAATATGCTTTTCTCCAATTTTCTCCCGGATATCCCGGAGCTTTACTCAAATCCCAGTCTCCTCCTGACACATCATAACCAACCGGCATACCTTTCTGCTTAGCAGCCGTGTTGTCACCTAAATCAAAATCGGCATCTCCCCATCCCGGTTTAGGATCTCTGGTACAAACTGTAGCAATCAGAGGAAGACGAGGATCGTCTTGAAGGATGTTTATAAATGTTTCGCTGATATAGAACGCCTGAGTATCCAGACTGGAAAATACTTTTCCGTAAGGTTCGGCAGAGTCATCGCTTGGTGAACCATTGGTATGTCTGACGATTGCATTATCATCGTTGCTTACGAACAAGCCATTCGAAACCGCTTTAGCTACCCATGTTTTCGCTTTATCAGGAGCTACTTTGGTCAAGCGCATGGCTACCCGGAGCATCAGTGAGTTTGCAAATTTCTTCCATTTCGCAGCATCACCGTTATAGATAACGTCGGCAGCCCCTATCGTATTACCGGCAGAAGTGCTTAATGCAGCTTGTGCTTCATCGAGTTCTTTCAACAGGTCATTATAGATTGCTTCTTGTGTATCATATTTAGGATACGGAATCGGATTGGTAGAATACCCCTGCCCTGCTTCAGAATAAGGAACGTCTCCATAAAGGTCAGTCATATTCTGGAACATATATGCTTTCAGAATGCGGCACATCTGATATTCATTCGCATAAGCGGGATTTCCTTCCCAATTATTCATCACATCTATAATATTGCGAATAGCTGCACGCCCACCGGAATAGAATCCTCCCCAATAAGCACCACTATACTGATCGTTCCATGTATAGAAAACTCCATACGCCCAATCTACACTAGCCGTATGCTGTATCATGTTGGCTGTGTAGATACAGCCATTACGCCACACGTCCCAGTCGGAGCCACATATCTGTGCTTCAACCTGAGTAAATTCCATTTTATAATCCACCACTCCGGGATTCAGGTTCATAGGGTCGTTATTCACATCCCCAAAGTCATTACAGCTTGTCGCTAATCCCATCAGACCAAAAGCCGTCAATATATATAAAGTAAACTTTTTCATTGTTACAGTATTTAAGATGTTAGAACTTAACATTTACATTGAATCCCACATTTCTCGTGGCAGGATATCCGTTCAATTCCAGACCTTGAGCATTACCGTTATTATAAGCAGATTCCGGATCAATATTATCCGTATGCTTCAATATAGTCCAAAGGTTACGACCGACTAAAGAAAGGGTTACCCCCTTTATAAGTGTCTGCTTATTCAACCATGCCTGCGGCAAAGTATATCCGACTGACAATTCGCGCAGTTTTATAAAACTCGCATTATAAACAAACTCTTCAGCAATATTCTGACTGGTGATAGCCTGCCAGTAGTCTTGTGCAGAAACGGCTACGGTATTCTTCACATAGCCCCCCTTACCATCAGACATTACACCATTGCCCACCATTGTTCCTTTACCGTCAGCACCACGTCCCTGCAAAGTATTCTTGTGCAGACCGTTGCTGTAAAGAGACAGATTGGTTCCGGAGAACATCTTCGCTCCTGCCTTGAAGTCAATCAGGAAAGAAAGAGTTATGTTTTTGTAAGTAAACTCATTGCGCCATCCACCGGTTACCTTATAAACACCGTTTCCTAATACCTGTACTTCGTCTGAGTGTACAGGAAGACCGTTTTCAAAAATAACTTGTCCATCCGAAGTACGTTTGTATTCATAACCTACTAATTCACCATAAGGATGTCCCAAGATATTCTGAACAGAAACACTACCTACACGTGAATTGGCTCCGTCAAGAGTAAGTCTCTTTATCTTTTCTCCCGTTCCGTCTATTCCCAGGTATTTCACATCACTGCTGTTATAAGCGATATTGAATGTAGAATTCCAGTTAAAGTCCTTTGTATGAACAGGAACGGCATTCACCATTACTTCCACACCATTATTTCTGATTTCTCCGACATTCTGGATAGCTGATTCAAAACCGGAAGCACCACTGGTGGTTACCTGCACGATATCATCTTTGGTTGTTTTTACATAATATGCAGCATCCAATGACAGGCGATTATCCAAGAAAGAGAGATTCAAACCAATTTCCCATTCGGAAATCTGAACCGGTTTCAGTCCTTTGTTAGGTACGGTCGAGTTATTGATCGTTACTACAGGCTGTCCGTTCGATTGGTAATTATCTACTTTATAGGTAAGAAGATTCTGATATGCTTTGGTTCCGTTAGATGCAGCTGCATAAGATGCACGCACTTTTCCGAAAGTAAACCAGTCGGGAGTCTTGAATGTATCACTAAATACCCATGACATGCCGATAGAAGGATAGAAATAATGATTATTATCCGGGGCCAGTGTAGAGAACCAGTCATTACGTCCGGTTAAGTTTAAGAATACCTGATTCTTATAACCAAGGTCTGCAGTACCATAGATTGAATTTACCCGATATTCTGTATATTCTTTCTTATACACATGCTTCGCAGTGTTGCTGCTTGAATAAAAATCGGGCACAAAGAATGAAGAGGCCTTATCATCCAGACCGTATTTCTTTGTAATATTTCTCTGACGGTTTCCACCGAAAGTAGCACCGACACTCCAGTCTCCGAATGTCTTATTGAATCCGATCAAATAGTTCAGGTTCATTTCAGAGAAGTTCTGAGTGTATTCCTTTATATAACCGCGTGGATCTTCCGGAGAAGCGGAACCGATTGGCTTCACTTCAGAATATTCCAGATTATAACCGTCACGTGTCACAGCACCCTGAATGTATAACCAGTCAAAGATATCATACTTCAAAGTCATACCACCAGTCAGACGATTACGGTTGGTTTCATTGGTAACCCTGTACTGCAACCAATACGGATTATTAAAATAACCGTTCGTACCGCCTAACAACTCTTTGCCGTCAGCGCCGGTACCCCAGTCACAATCCGGATTTTCACGTTCCATCCAACGGATATCAAATGAATTGGCATGATAAAGAAGTGCGGCATTCGTGTTACTGTTACCATCGGACAAGTTAGAACGACCTTTATTCTTGTCGAATACGTAGTTGGCATTCACCATTAAATGAACTTTTGAAGAAATGTCATAAGTCGTATTCATATTGATACCTTGCTGACTGATGCTGGAATTGGGAAGTATCCCCTTTACCGCCATATTGGAAACACCAAAACGATAGGATATCTTATCGGAAGCACCACTTACTGCCAAAGTTGTCGTATTGTTAATTCCCGTACGATAGAAGTTCTTCCAGTTATCTACAGGAGAATAGGCATATTCGTTCCCCAAGAAGTTTACTGCTTTTTTTCCATCCATTACTTCACCCCAGCTGGATGTTTCCGTTGCTTTTGCCACATCTGCAGAAAGCGGACGGTTCCCCTGAGTTCCTTGCCCGTAGACATTCTGGAAATCTCGGTAATCATAAATCACATCAAAAGCCAGGTTATTGTTGAATTCAACGGAGACCGGTTTTCCTTTCTGACCGGATTTAGTAGTAATCAAGATAGCACCGTTACCACCACGATATCCATAAAGAGCGGATGCAGCAGCACCCTTCAACACCTGAATATCTGCAATATCATCCGGATTGATACTTGACAAACCATCACCCATATCTTTACCTCCCCATTGACCTGCACTACCGATATTAGTATTATCAAACGGAACACCGTCGATAACATAAAGCGGCTGGTTGTTTCCCGTCAAAGAAGCATTACCACGAATTACGACACGGCTACTACCACCCGGGCCAGTTGCATTTCCGGAAACGGAAACACCGGCAATCTTGCCGGAAAGTGCGTTACCAATGTTCGTTGTACGAGCTTCAGTGAAATCTTTTCCTCCTACTGTCGTTGTAGAATAGCCGAGGGACCTTTTCTGACGCTTAATACCCAAAGCTGTCACAACAACTTCATCGAGTGTCTGCGTATCTTCCTGCAAGGTAATGTCTAAAGGTTTACCCGTGAACTTCACTTCCTGTGGGGTATAACCTACATAAGAGATTTGAATCGTTGCTCCGTCAGGAACATTGGAAAGAACAAAATTACCGTCCAAGTCGGTAATTACACCATTTGTAGTACCTTTGACTACAACTGAAGCTCCAATAACCGCTTCACCTGCCTTGTCTTTTACTACACCTTTACACGTACCGTTTTGCTGTGTGACACTCACACTTGTTGCTCCATTCTCAGAGGCTGCATAGGAAATTGCTGCCGGCATGGCAAACAAGAGCAACAGCACACTTACTGATTTGAGTGGTTTAAACATAATACTGCTCTTTTAAGGTTAATAAAAATTGTCTGTGTGTAGAGAGGACGTCAATATTTCATAGTTTGGTTCTGACTACGATTACAAAAATATGAATTTATTTTAAATAACAAGAAAATAAGTAGTTTTTTTTCTTTAAACAAAAAGAATAATTATATCGGCTGACAAAATTACAATATACAAAACAGGATGAACCTTCTTTGGCATTAAATGAAAAGATAATAAAGAAATCCCTGGAACCGCTGTAGACACTCAGCATTCCAGGGACTCTAACACACAAAAGTTATTATTGAAATTGAAAACAGTTTCTAATTAAAAGCGTAAACCTAAAGTCATCAGTACTTGACTACGTGTATTAGTTACTTTTGTCGCCTGTGGCGTAACTAAAGCCCATTCACCAGACTTTGTATCCTGAAATTCATTAAAGAAAGGATAAAAGTCTTCCTTGTATGCAGAGAATTTATAAGCTAGATCCGCATAAAACATACTTCCTCTGTACCCAATACCTAATGTAAATACATTCTGTGACATCTTATTAGAAAAATCAGTATCAGTCATAATAGAATTAGAAGGAAGGTATTTCACAGCCTCATCATTAAAAGCTGATGACGTATAATTATATCCTAATCTGAATGCAAATTGAGGAATTACTTTATATTCCGCTCCCAAGCGGAAGGTATGCGTACCTTTCAAACAGTTCTTAGCCTCAGCTGTCTCAAATTCCATATCGCCTCCTCCTTCATTACCAGGATACTTAAACTTCATTGTCGAATAATCTTCATATTCATATTCCATGCCCAGAGCTAAAGAACTTCCAACTGTATATCCCATATTCACATTAAATAACCATGGGGTATTTAAGCGGTAATCTCGTTCCATATCTCCTACATAATCATAAGTATCTACTATTATACGATCCCAATCACCTTTTGATGTAATGTAATCAGTAGTCATACGAGCACTTGTTGCATAAGTCAACTTATAAAAAACCGGTGTATGTACAGCGAAACCAACACGAAAAGGAGAATTCTCGAACGGACGAATAATCGCTCCGAGTTTTACATCAAATCCTGATCCCTTGATCTTACTATAACTATCTAATAAATATCCTTCTTTATTATCATACGACTCATCATAGCCTGAGAACTTTTTATAATTAACGTCATAGGCTCCAACAGTCACACCTAAATAAACACGATCACTAATATTAAAAGCTATATTGAAATCATATTCTCCAACTCCACCTTGTTCACTTGAATTAAAAGTTGAATAGGGTTCGCCGTAATTTAATGGATGATACAAATCAATATCGGCACCATCTCTTTCTATCATTCCACCTTGAAATCCTATTGCTCCAAGCCATCCCGCTTCATTATCACTATAAATGCCTTTTTTACTATAGTCCAAATGTTCTCTATAGGCATCCCAAACATACTTTGCAGCGTCAGTGGCCTGTTGAGCCATGTAATTAGCCTGTGATACAGGCCTATCACCATATACCCCCATAAATCCGGCCATCGACATATTCTTATACAATGACTTCGAACGTTTATAATTGAAACCAAAGTTCACATAACGCAATGGGGTTTCGTTACCAACTTTGGTAGAGAAAACAAAGCCTATATTATCAAACGACCACCGATTCTTATCATTATTAAATGTTTCACTGTCATATTTGCTTTCTGCACCATAAGCGGAGAAACTAAACGAAGTCATCACATCGTTACTTCTATATATACCAATACCGGCAGGATTTGTTCCCATTGTAGTTATGTCACCACCTAAGGCTCCCATTGCTCCACCCATTCCCACAAAACGAGCAGTACCATTCAAATCCTTTTCTGCTAACTTTACAGCATCATATATAGATTGCGCACTAGCACCTATTATACAAGACAAGGCACATGCTAATGTTATTATCTTTTTCATAATCTTAAATTATTCATTTGAATATTACTCAACTTTATCGTCTGCTACTTCTACTGGAAGATCCGCCACCGCCACTACTTCCACTACTAGAACGAGATGAACTACCACCACCAGAAGAATAGCTACCGCCACTGGAACGGGAAGAGGAACTTCCTGATGAATAGCTACCACTCGAGCGAGAACTACTACTAGGAGTATAGCTACGAGTAGATGAAGAACTACTACGTGTGCTACTTCCTCCTGAATAAGTACGTGAAGGTGATGTAGAACTTCCTCTATTATAAGTTGAAGAACTTGTTCTTCTCGATGAAGAAGAAGGAGAATATGTAGACGAACTACGTGTACTACTACTTCCTCGTGTACTATTATAGGTAGAACTACTTCGAGTACTACTTGGACGTGTATAAGTACTCCTTCTTGAAGAAGAAGCGTCTGAGCGAGTGCTTACTCCTGAACGTACAGCAGACTCTCTTCTTGAAACTACCCGTCCTGTCGTACTGGTACGACCACTACCCGAGCTTACACTTGTTGCTCTACGAGTCTGTGAACGGTTGTAATCAGAACGACGAGAGGTAGAGATTGACCTATTAGGAGCATACGAACGACGATTTGTGTAGGAATTACCAGCCCAATGGCTACCGCCTCCACCGCCCCAGCCCCAGCTAGGACCACCACCCCAGTGGTGATGATGTCCCCAATAACTGCCGCCATAGAAGCCACCCCAGTAGCCACCATACCAGCCGCCCCAGGAACCCGGGTAATATCCCCAGCCATAGTAAGGACGATTCCAGCCCCAGCCATAGTTCCATCCCCAACCGTAGGAGTTGTAACGCCAATCCCACCAAAGCGGATTACTAAATGTCGGGAAAGCATAAGCGTACATGCCATCGGTATATACATTCCAGTTCCATGAATTAGGTCCGTAAACTACGTCCCAATAGAGTGGGCTACTAATGCTGATAGCAAAACGTGGATTACGGAAACGGATAATACGTTCGGCATATTCATAGTCCTCTTGCGAACCATCAAATTCACCGGTTACCCATTCTCCTTCCAAGTCTGGCTGAGCTTTCTCTTTTATATATAAGGTATCGTTTTCCATTACGAATTCATTCTCACGAGCGTCATAACGGCGGTTATATTCATCCACATCCCGTGTTTTTCCCTTGCGGTCCTGAACTACAACGGTAGTGCCCGGTGATGTATAGATGTTGGTCGTGACTTGTCTTTTCGGTTCCTTCTTTTCCGGAGTCGTTTCTTTCTTCTCCTTTTTGTCTTTAGAAGGTACGAAATAAAGGTCGTCATCAACGCTTTGTGCCATCAAGCCTATAGGGAGGCATAAAGCAATTAGCAAGAAATAAACAATCTTTTTCATATCATCTCGGTTTATGTAATTACTTAAA
>OGCQ01002453.1_pt1 | contig 18956 bp, 18 predicted proteins | sample 1570161 | NCBI WGS metagenome assembly OGCQ01 (sample SAMEA4384402, study PRJEB24528) | human gut metagenome
ATAATTGGGAATCTCTAGCTTTTTTGTGGCTGAGAACTATTTTGTCTCAGACTCTACTTTATAACTTATTTGAATAGATCGTTTAAATATGGAACAATTGTTTCTTCTTTCATATCCGATAAGGTCTGAATCCAGCGAAATGCTGTATGCTCTTCCGGATCAAGTTTTATCTCTCTATTATATTCTAACAATTTCGCCTTATACACTAGACGCGTAAAAACGATGCCCTTTGTATCATCGTAACAGCTATCCTCATGAAGTATCTCACTTAATTGTATCTTTTGGTTGACTTCTTCCATCGCTTCTCGTACAGCACCTTCTCGCGGCAACTCGTCTTCTTCCACACTACCTCCTGGAATATCCCAATATTCTGGATACATGTTTGGAGAACCACGTTTTATTTTACTTCGTTTAATAAGCAAATATTTTCCATCTTTTTCAATTAGAGCATGAGCAATCAATTTTATAGGCATTCGCAATCTCCTTTGTAAAAATAAAAAATCTTGCATAAAACAAGACTTTCAAGTAATAAACACAATCCACCCTGAGAGAATCGAACTCCCATCTCAAGAACCGGAATCTTACGTGATATCCATTACACTAAGGGTGGCAACTATTTTATTATATAAAAATTTTATAAAAATAACAAGTAAAAAAGGACTGAAATGATAAATTCCAATCCTTTTATTTGATTATAATTCAATATCACCAAATAAGTCAGCCATTGAAAATCCAGTTTGAGTTTCTGGAAGTTCAAAGTCACGTTTTTCTTGACGTTTTTGACGACGAGGACGTGATTGACGTTTTTCTTTTTGGTCATCTTCTTGTGCTGGACGTTCTTCAAGAGCCTTGATAGAAAGTGATACACGTTCTGCATCAGCATTTACATCAAGAACTTTCACGGTTACTTCCTGACCGACTTTAAGCACATCTTTTGGATTTTCAACACGTTTATGTGAAATTTGTGAAATATGGACAAGTCCGTCAATACCTGGTAATACTTCTACAAAAGCACCGAAATCTGTTAAACGTTTAACTGTACCTTCGATAACATCACCGGCAGCAAGTTTTTGTTCGACACCGTCCCATGGTCCAGGAGTTGTAGCTTTAAGAGAAAGCGATACACGACCTTCTTCTTCATTCAAATCAAGAACTTTTACTTCGATTTCATCGCCAACTGATACAACAGATTTTGGTGAAACATTGCGCTCATGTGACAATTCAGTTAAATGAACAAGTCCGTCAACACCACCAAGATCAATAAAAGCGCCAAAGCTTGTGATACGTGCAACTTTCCCAGTCACGATATCACCAACAGCCAATTTACCAAACACTTCAGCACGTGCTGCTGCTGCTTGAGCTTCTACAACTTCACGACGTGAAAGGATAAAGCGATTTTCTTTTGGATCCACTTCTTTAATTTTTGCTTCAAATTCTTGACCTACAAAACGTTCAGTGTTACGAACGAAACGAGTATCTAGCATTGAAGCAGGAATAAATCCACGAAGTCCTTCAAATTCTACCGAAAGTCCGCCTTTAACAGCACGAGTCCCTTTTACAGTAACAACTTCTTCTTCACGTCCAACCAACTTGTCCCATGCCTTGCGAGCTTCTAAACGTTTTTTAGATACTAGGTAAGTAACTGTATCCGTATCTTTACCCACTACTTGACGAAGAACAAGCAATTCAAGTGTTTCACCTGGTTTTACAAGGTCGTTAATGTCAGCATCACGATCGTTTGTCAATTCACGAAGGGTCAAAACACCTTCCACACCAGTTCCAGCGATTGCAACATTAGCTTGGTTCGCATCAACAGTCAATACTTCAGCAGTAACGACGTCGCCTGGCTCAACTTGGCTAACACTATTTAGCAAATCTTCAAATTCATTCATCTAAAAAAATCCTCCAACAATCAAGCATTTCTCGCTTGACATACTTATAATATTTTTCCTAAGCACCGCAATGACATTGAACTATCTTTAACGTTTCTCACCCTATAAAGAAATAAAATACCCTAAGATATTTTACCATTTATCTGATATATTACCTAAGAACTGGGGTAGCTGGATTCGAACCAACGCATGAGGGAGTCAAAGTCCCTTGCCTTACCGCTTGGCTATACCCCAATAGCAAAATGCTATAAAAAAACATCTAAGTACTTGATATCGACTATCCCGATTCAGTTTCTTAGACATGGAGAGAGAGGGATTCGAACCCCCGAACCCGAAGGAGCGGATTTACAGTCCGCCGCGTTTAGCCTCTTCGCTACCTCTCCTGTATAATCAACAGTATTCATTATACCATTGATGAAAAGAAAATACAAGCATTTATTTACTCAAATTATAGGTTTCAATCAATTTTTCCACTGCATTTTCAAGTTTTTTATAAAAACTATCAACATTTTCATTTTTTATGATAGCAAATTGCCCGTTAAACTCAGCAATTTGACCAATGACTTTTTTTCCAATTGATAGAACATAACCTTCGTACTGGTCAGTTCCTACTTTGACTTGGCTATCTGCCAATTGGATTTCAATCTTTTTATCTTTTTTACCCATCATCTACCTCTTTCAAGTCTCTATTTTACAAAAAAATAGGAAAACTAGCAAGTGATATGTGACAATAAAAGCTACCTCAACCGAGAGATAGCTTCAAACATTTTTAAACTTTTACGATCCAGCCTTCTGGTGCTTTAACATCGCCAAATTGGATGCCGGTTAATTCATCATAAAGTTTTCGAGTAACAGGTCCAACTTCTGTTTCGCTATAAAAAACATGAAACTCATCACCGTGCTGAACACCACCAATTGGAGAGATAACCGCTGCTGTGCCGCAAGCCCCTGCTTCGACAAATTTATCTAGATCATCTATGAAAATATCCCCCTCAATAGCTTTCATGCCCAAACGATGCTCTGCTAAGTATAGAAGAGAGTATTTTGTGATAGAAGGCAGGATAGATGGGCTAAGTGGTGTGATAAATTCATTATCTGCGGTAATACCAAAGAAATTGGCAGAACCCACCTCTTCAATTTTGGTATGAGTTGCAGGATCTAAATAGATTACATCTGAAAATCCGTTTGTTTTCGCATATTGACCAGGAACAAAACTTCCTGCATAGTTCCCCCCTACCTTAGCTGCACCCGTTCCATGTGGAGCCGCACGATCGTATTCCTCTTGAATGAGAAAATTAGTTGGTTGCAAGCCTCCTTTAAAGTAATTTCCAACAGGCATAGCAAATACGGTAAAAATGTATTCATTGGCTGGTTTTACGCCAATGATGTCACCGATACCTAGCAACAGCGGACGAATATAAAGAGTCCCTCCTGTTCCATACGGTGGAACGTATTCTTCATTTGCACGAACAACCTGCTTAACTGCATCAATAAACATATCAGTCGGAACTTGTGGCATTAAGAGCCGGTCTGAGGTACGTTGTAGACGTTTTTCATTTTGATCCGGGCGAAATAGTTGAACGCTGCCATCTTTTGTGCGATATGCTTTCATTCCTTCAAAAGCCTGTTGTCCATAATGGAGGCAGGGAGAAGATTCAGACATATGCAAAGTAGCATCTTCAGTTAATTCTCCTTTTTCCCATTGACCGTTTTTATAATAAGCGAGATAACGATAAGGTAATTTCATATAGGAAAAGCCTAGGTTTCCCCAATCAAGATTTACTGACATAACATTCTCCTTTTTGAACTTATGTTTTTAATTTTACACTATTTTTAGATATTTTCAATGGCTTTTTGCAAAATTCTGAAAATTTTTTAATTTCAGTTTATAACGACAATAAAAAATCAGCCACTTGGACTGATTTTCAATTATTTAAGATTCGCAGAAAACACTTCTTCATCAGAAATGGTATCTGAGATAAAACTACCATTGCTGGTTCTTTCAGATAAACCAAGATCAGCTAGATTCACCTCGTAAGTCGTTCCTTTGCTGGATACAATAGAAAGGATCTGCTCTTCTTCTGCTGCTGGATTGTCTGAACTGAAGAGATCTAGTTCTGCAGGCTGCTCCCCAAAGACAGGACCTGCTTGAAAGACACGATGTGGCTTGGACTTCAGATCGCGCAACACTTGCAAGCCACGATTCGCTCGACTAGTCACAGGAATGTCTGCAACTGCCATTCGCTTGAGCGCTCCTCTCTGAGTCAAGATATAAAGTGAATCAGTATTGGCAATAAAAGCAGTAGCTAGGACATCATCTTTTTTGAGATTGATAGCTTTGACACCTGCTGCCTTGGCACCCACAATTGGTACTTCTTCGATATTGAACCGAAGAGCATAACCGTTCTTAGTCACTAACATGACATCGTCCAGCTTGATTGGAGAGAGGGTGATAATTTGATCGTCTTCATTTTTTAGTTTAGCAAACTTGATAGACTTGGACTTATAGGTTCGCCAAGAACTAAATTCTCTTCGCTCTACGCGCTTGATTTGCCCTAGTTTTGTTACCGCAAAATAAGTTCCTTCGTCAAAATTATCAACCAATTCTGTATAGATGACTTCTTCATTCGTCTCAAAATTAGTAATAGTCTGACTGAGGTGTTCCCCGATTTCTTTCCAGCGAATGTCTGCCAGTTCATGAATCGGTCGATAAATGACATTACCAAGGTTGGTAAAAATCAAAAGATGCTGAGTAGTTTTCGCCGAGCTGACAAAAACCAGACGATCATCATCCCGCTTACCGACCTCATCAACTGTTGATGAATTGAAAGAGCGCGGACTAGTGCGTTTGAGGTAACCGCCACGAGTGACGCTAACAAAAGTTTCTTCTTCCACAATCAGACTCGCTGTATCAATCTCAATGGCATTAGCCGTATCTTGCAATTCACTAAGACGAGGATTGCCAAATTTCTTTTTGACATCGCGGAGCTCACGCTTCATGAGGTTATACATGGTGCGCTCATCGCCGATAATAGCAGAAAGCATCGCAATTTTATCGCGCAGCTCTGCTTCCTCCTCCTCCAGAACGACTACGTCAGTATTGGTTAAGCGATAGAGTTGGAGGGTGACAATGGCTTCAGCCTGCTCCTCGGTAAAATCATAGCTGACTTTGAGATTTTCCTTCGCATCTGATTTATTTTCCGATGCACGAATGAGCGCAATCACTTCATCCAAGATAGAAATCACTCGAATCAAACCTTCTACGATATGCAATCGCTTCTCAGCCTTGGTCTTGTCAAAACGGCTGCGAGCCAGAATAATCTCCTTGCGGTGAGCAATGTAGCTGGTCAAGATTGGTACAATTCCTACCAAACGTGGTGTGAAATGATCAATCGCCACCATGTTGAAATTGTAGTTAATCTGCAGGTCCGTATATTTAAAAAGGTAATTAAGAATTAGCTCGGTATTGGCATCCTTTTTCAGCTCAATGGCAATACGAAGCCCATCGCGGTCAGACTCATCCCGCACTTCTGCAATACCAGCTACCTTGCTATTGACCCGCACATCGTCAATTTTCTTGACCAGAACAGCCTTGTTAATCTCATAAGGAATCTCTGTCACAACGATCTGCTCTTTGCCACCTTTGAGCTTTTCAATTTCCGTCCGAGAACGCACGACGACGCGACCCTTTCCAGTCTCATAGGCTTTCTTAATCTCATCTCGCCCTTGTACAATGGCTCCCGTTGGGAAGTCAGGACCTGGCAGAAATTCCATGAGTTTGTCAACCTTAGCTTTGGGATGATCAATCATATAAACCACTACATCGATGACTTCAGCCAGATTGTGAGGCGGAATGTCTGTCGCATAACCAGCAGAAATTCCCGTCGCCCCATTCACCAAAAGATTCGGAAAAGCAGCAGGCAATACAGTTGGTTCTTTCTCCGTATCGTCAAAATTCCAAGCAAAAGGTACGGTATCTTTTTCGATGTCTTGCAGCAAGTAATCTGCAATCTCAGCCAAGCGCGCCTCAGTGTACCGCATAGCGGCTGGCGGATCCCCATCCATAGAACCGTTATTTCCATGCATTTCGACAAGAATCTCGCGATTTTTCCAATCCTGAGACATACGGACCATGGCGTCGTAAATGGAGCTGTCACCATGCGGGTGAAAATTCCCCATAATGTTTCCGACAGACTTTGCAGATTTGCGGTAGCCCTTGTCAAAGGTATTGCCGTCCTTATTCATAGAATAAAGAATACGACGCTGCACGGGCTTCAGTCCGTCACGAATGTCGGGCAAAGCCCGCTCCTGAATAATGTATTTGGAGTAGCGTCCAAAACGCTCTCCCATAATGTCTTCTAAAGACATGTTTTGAATATTAGACATAAGATACAAAGGGACGTTTCGGCTTGCCGAAAATTTCTGTAGAAAAATAGGAAATCAATGCAGGGTTCGATGAACCCCAACCGATTTATCTTTTTTTCTAAGTCTTAGTCCCGTGTTCAGTTGCTATACAACCAAACTATCCTTTCTGTAATTTTCTTTTTTAATGCTTCTTGATGTAAGAGGCATCTCTTATGAATGAGCAAAGTGGATTATCACTTTCTTAGATTCAGTTTTTCTTTAGTGTACTGAATCATTTTTTCTGCTGTTTCTTTGTCATAGAGAAAACCTGTCTTTTGGGCAAAACTTTGAGCTTCTTTATGAAAAAAATTCAAGGTAGCTAACAGAGACTGAGTGAGCTTTTCTTGGTCGGAGAAATCAAGTAGGGCTGTGAAGGCCTCCTCCTTCTCCGCGGGCAAATACTGAAACAGATACTTATAGTTCTTGCCGACATCAATGACTCCTCTATCCGCTGCCACTTGCCAAGCCAATAATTTCAGCAATTCTTTCTGACAGATACCATAGAGATGATCCATCGCATACACAAATTGCTGACGCTGAATACCCTTGACAACATAGGCTGAAACCCACCAGAATTCATTGCACGATTTTGCAAAATCATCTGCACTCGCTGGTTTTGTCCAATAACGTTTGGGAGTAGGTGTATAGGGCTGAAAGAGTCCCTTAGGGTCATCCAGCACTGTGAAATCTGCTTCGCTATCCACCCATTCTTTGATGTGTTCTTTGGGGCAGAGAGTCAGATCTATCCGATTGCCATCTTCAAAGAGCATGAGATAGAGGCGACGATGATCAATTACGTTATGCTGCTCGATGATGCGCTTGCCAAACGCTTCCAACCAAGCAAGGTCGGTTACCATAGCAGCCAAATCATCCACAATGTAGACCACATCATAATCTTGAAACTCGTCCTTGGGAGCATTCGGATTTGCCCGCGAGCCAGATAGAGCGACTGCATCCGCTTGTATGACTTTTGCAATTCGCAAAATCAAATCCAACATTTCACTTTCAGTTCTCATGGAAGTCCCTACCTTTTTGTTAGATTACTTCTTTCACTTTCTTAACCACTTTGCGTTTTTTGTAGCGGCTGCGAATGGTATTGAGGTGGTCGCGAAGATCTGCATAGTGGCTTCTTTCTGGGTAGGCATAGGTCATGATAGCGGTGAAATCCAACAGGAAATCGTAGATTTCTTGTAACTGAATGCGGAGTTGCTTGCTTTGGCTAGGCACTTTGCCTTTCAACTCGGTCAAGCGCTCCTTATAGGCTTCCTCAAACCGCTTTTGCGCAGTCATCAAGCTTTCCACATGAGCTTCCAAGTGCAGTTTTGCCAGCGCCGTTTGATAAGTCGATTTCTTCAACTCTTGGAGCAGGTGGTTGATGCCCTCTGTCTCTTTTTCATAGTTGGCAGCCGCAATCCCTGCGTAATTTTTCAGCAAGCCTGCCAAGGTGTCGTAGGCTTCTTTGGTCGCCGTCTCCTTGACCCGTGAAAATGCCCGCACCAAAGCAGTCAGCGTACCCAAAGCATCGTCTCGCTCGCGGTCGGCTTGGTCTAAACTGGTCACCAAGCGACTGGCTTTCGTCTGATGAAGCCCCTCCTGAAACTTAGCCAAATGCTGGCTCATCTCTTCCAGCTTGCTCGTATAAATACTTTCAACCTTGTGCGCCTTGTTAAAAGCAGCAATCGCCTCTTTCGATTCGGTCATGAGCTGGGAAAATTCACTTTTATCCAGAGCTTTCGTGTCCAATGTAGTGATTCCGTATGTCAATTTCATTATTTTCTCCTAATTCTTTTAAATTCTAATCTATTTCATATCATTTTTACATTATTCAGTTTCGGAAAAGGCTTTTTACTCAAAAACCGTTCGTCCGAAATTGGAGCGTTCGTCTTTTGCTCCAAAAACTCTTGTCCGAAAACAGAATAATCGGGATTTGCTGAAAAGTCGCTTGTCCGAAAGTTGAACGACTTTACTTTTGCTCTAGCGAGCTTGTCCGAAACTCGGACAGTGAGAGTTTATTATTGTACTTGAGAACATCATCTCAGATATAGATAATTTCTTTTTAATTCACACTATATTTTTGCATTCGCAAACTTCCTGGCTGCATAATATTTATCATAAATCAAATCGCTCTTTAAAGATTTGATTAGATCTTTGTTATAATCAACATCTTGATTTAATTCAATTTTTTGATCTTGTAAAAATATATAAAAGTCTCCATAAAATCCTCCCTTTTCTTGTTTATACACAGGAATTCGAATATCTAAAGAGTATTTTTCTTTACCTTTTATTGTTTTTTCGCCACTTTTGATAGCAACATCATATTTCAAACTACAACTTCTATCAACCAAAATGTAAAAATTAACATCATTAGCTCCCGCAGTTAATTTTTGAGAGCAAGTAACAGATTTTTGAGTAGTATCTTCAATTAGATTAATTAATGGAACTTCACCTATACTAGAACCAGCAGAGCCTCGTGCCACAATATGGAATCTCTTTTCTCTGCTATCATAAGCTACTGCTAACATCAGATTAGGAATTTCTTTTCCCTTGCTATTGAATACTGATACTTTAAGAAGATATAATTTGCTATTCTGTTCAAATTCAGAAACGAATTCATCAAATGAACATATAATTAAACTCCTAATATCTCCTTGTTTTAAAATTAGAGATTCTTGTAGAACTTTCTCTGTTTCATAAACTTCCTTAAAAGTGTCTTTCTCACACCTAATAAACTTAACAGTGCATTGCTCTACAAACGACTCTTTAGTTCCATTATTATATGCTAGAAGCACAAATTTTTGATTTCTATCATAAAAACCACCATCATATTGAATATCTGAAAAATCATTAGTTTCCTTCTTGATATTATATAATTCAATTTCTGTTACTGATTGAGTAACACTTCTTTTATTTTCTACAGTTAGAGTATTTAATAGGAAATTCGAATATATTGGTGATTCAGAAGTTGCTGGTTCTGGAGCTCCATTTCTGTTATTTATGTTTGAAATACTATTTCCAACTATCTCTATCTTTTTCTCATTATCAAATCTGTTTTTAGAACGATGTACTATAATTGGCCCCACAATCACAGTTATTATCAGACTTAAGATTAGCCACCACCACTGTTGGGATAGCTGAAAACCACTTTGCTGAACATTTTGTTGTACTGCTATAAACATACTTTTTCTATATCTCCTAAAAAATAACTTCCCCACTCTCCTCCAGCGTAAACTTAACATTATCTTCAATCCATTTACGGCGGGGCGGGACTTTGTCTCCCATGAGGACATTGACGCGGCGCTCAGCACGGGCGAGGTCTTCGATGGTGACACGGATAAGGGTACGATTTTCAGGATTCATGGTGGTTTCCCACAGCTGATCAGCATTCATTTCTCCAAGCCCTTTGTAGCGCTGCAGCATGGCGCCTTTACCAAATTTCTTGCGCAGATCTTCCAGTTCACCGTCCGTCCAAGCATATTCGACAACTTCGTTTTTGCCTTTACCTTTAGACATTTTATAAAGCGGTGGTAAGGCGATATAGACATGACCTGCTTCAACCAGCGGACGCATATAGCGGTAAAAGAAGGTTAGCAAGAGCGTCTGGATATGGGCTCCGTCCGTATCAGCATCGGTCATGATGATAATCTTGTCATAGTTGGCGTCTTCTAGAGAGAAGTCCGAGCCAACACCTGCACCAATGGTGTAAATCATGGTGTTAATTTCTTCATTTTTGAGAATATCTGCCATTTTGGCTTTTGCAGTATTGATAACCTTACCGCGGAGAGGCAGAATCGCCTGAAACTTGCGGTCACGACCCTGTTTGGCAGACCCACCCGCAGAATCTCCTTCGACCAGATAGAGTTCGTTTTTAGCTGGATTTTTGGATTGGGCTGGCGTTAATTTCCCAGACAGCAATCCCTTGTCTTTCTTGTTTTTCCTGCCATTACGGCTTTCATCTCTCGCCTTGCGGGCTGCCTCGCGTGCATCTCTTGCCTTGATTGCCTTGCGGATCAGATTAGACGCCAATTCGCCATTTTCCAGCAAGAAGAAGGTCAATTTGTCGGACACAATCGAATCAACTGCAGGACGAGCCAGTGGACTACCTAGCTTGTCCTTGGTCTGACCCTCAAACTGCAAATGCTCTTCCGGCACCAAGATAGACAACACAGCCGCCAAGCCTTCGCGGTAGTCAGAACCTTCCAGATTTTTATCCTTTTCTTTCAGCAAACCGGTCTTTCTCGCATAGTCATTCATGACCTTGGTAATGGCTGACTTGAGGCCCGTCTCGTGCGTTCCGCCGTCCTTGGTGCGGACGTTATTGACAAAAGAAAGGATATTGTCTGAGTAACCGTCATTGTACTGGAGAGCCACTTCTACTTGAAAACCGCCCTCTTCTCCTTCGAAATAAAGAACTGGTGTCAATGTTTCCTTATCTTCATTCAGATAACTGACAAAATCTTGCACCCCATTTTCATAATGAAAATCAACAGACTCGCCCGTTCGCTCATCTGTCAGAGAAAGGTGAACGTTTTTGAGCAAAAAGGCCGATTCATTAAGCCGCTCTGCGATTGTATTATATTTAAAATCAATCGTTGAGAAAATCGTATCATCTGGCATGAAAATCACTTTCGTACCAGATTTGGACTTAGCTGCTGTCCCAATTTTCTTCAAAGTTGTTGCTGGCTTTCCACCATTTTCAAAACGTTGTTTATAAATTGTACCGTCACGTGTGATTTCAACTTCCAGCCAGCTAGACAGCGCATTGACCACAGAAGAACCCACACCGTGCAGCCCCCCAGAGGTCTTGTAACCACCCTGACCGAATTTACCCCCAGCGTGGAGCACTGTAAAGATGACTTCTACTGTTGGGATTCCCATAGCGTGCATACCGACTGGCATTCCCCGACCGTGGTCTGCTACAGTCAAACTCCCGTCTTTATGAATGGTCACGTCAATCTTATCACCAAAGCCAGACAGAGCCTCGTCAACTGCATTGTCGACGATTTCCCAAACCAAATGGTGAAGCCCAGTTGCATCGGTTGAGCCGATATACATACCAGGACGCTTCCGAACTGCGTCTAACCCTTCTAATACTTGAATGGCATCATCATTGTAATTATTAATATTGATTTCCTTTTTTGTCACAAGGAACCTCCTGAATCATTCATCCTTTCTATCTTACAAGTTTTTAACAAATTTTGCAAAGTTTTTTAGAAAATAATGTATTCTTTCTGCTTTTCACCACCATTTTGTCAGCCTAGACAAATTTTGTAAAATATTCCTTATCATTCCTCAATCAAAATCAAAATTCATGGTATAATAAAAACATGATAAAAATAGTTTTTACATTGATATTGGCTTATTTGATAGGCTCAATTCCTGCCGGACTTTGGATTGGACAAATATTTTACAAGAAAAATCTCCGCGAATACGGTAGCGGAAACACAGGAACGACCAATACCTTTCGTGTCCTTGGAAAAAAAGCAGGAATCATCACCTTTATTTTTGACTTTTTTAAAGGAACATTCGCGACGCTATTGCCTCTTTTTCTTCACATCAACGGTATTTCTCCTCTCGTTTTTGGACTTTTAGCCGTTCTTGGACATACCTTTCCCATTTTTGCAGAATTTAAAGGTGGTAAAGCCGTAGCAACTAGCGCAGGCGTCATTCTTGGATTTTCACCTACTTTCTTCACTTATTTAGCTATCATCTTTTTCAGTTGCTTATATCTGACCAGTATGATTTCCTTTTCGAGTGTGACAGCTGCTACCTCTGCCATTTTGGGAGTTGTCTTTTTTCCGCTATTTGGCTTTCTATTGCCGCGTTACGATGTGCTTTTTACCATGATTGTGCTTGTACTAGCGCTCATCATTATCGTTCGGCACAAAGATAATATTCATCGGATTCGGATGAAACAAGAAAACCTTATTCCTTTCGGATTGAATATCACAAAACAACAACCCAAACAGAAATAAAGGGAACTCTATATAGCGGTTTACACCAACTGCAATAAGCAACATTTTAAAATAAGATTTTTGTAAATTTGATAATAATAATTTATTTCTGTGTAAGCAAGTATGTAATTTTAAAAATAAAAACGGAAGAAGTAATATTCTTCCATTTTTATTTAGCCTTGACTTTATTGATTTCTGAAATTGAATCTTTAAACGTAACACCTTGAATATTATGTGAGTGTCTTTTTTGTAGTTTCTGGCGATGTCATATCAATAACCACAAATTCATCACCTTCAAGATTCTTGTCTTTATCAACAATCGTAGAAACTTGGAAAAGACATGCGCCATTGACATAATGCACTAAGACTAAGCAATGTCGACAAAATAGAAACATTTATTTTTTCTTCTTCATAATCAATCCTCTTTTATTATTTTTTGATTATATTATATAAGATTTTTTGATAAACTAAAACCTTATTTAGTAAATTTCAGTTCATCGTTCGTTAAAATGGATATAAAAATACTCTAATTTTTATATTAGAATACCTTTATTTTACAAACATTATAAAATTTTCATCTTATTACTTTATCTGTGCCATCAAACCCTTCAGCTCTGTTGCTCCAACGCCATCACCTGCTTTTTCAAAACACGCCAGTGCTTTTTGCGCATAAGGCTTAGCTCTTTTTATATCTCTCTTAGCTAACATTACCTCAGCCAAGGCGCGATAAGCACAAGCATGGTTGACTAAATCATCTGTCTGCAATGCTAAATTTAGTGTTTCTTGCAAAAGCTCTTCTGCAGGATGAATATTTCCAAGTTTGAACTGTAAATATCCTTGTTCGTACAAATTGACTGATTTCTTTAGTACATCATCAGGGAAATGCTCTGTAATAATTGCAGCTTCTGTCATTATCAAATCATAAGCCTTTTGAAAATGTTCTTCTTCTCGTTCGACCATAGCTAGTTGATGTAAGCCTATGTGCTGTTCTTCTAGGTTCTTTTCAGACACAGCTTGAGCATAATAGTCTTTTAAAAATTGACGGGCTAACGCAAAATCTTTTTCTTCTAAAGCAATATATGCTTTTAAATTCAATGTACTATAATTGTCTTGCTCTATTTGATAAACTAATTGCTTCGCAAGCTGATATTGCCCATCAAACAATGCTTGCCAGGCTTTTTGAAGTTGTTCTTCTGTCATATTTTCTTTCCTTGTATTCATAGAAAACAAATGTTACACTCTAAAAGTTATATTAAATCAATCTCCGAAATTGCTTCTTTTACTTTTTCAATTGGCAAATGTACTAGCTCGACTTTCTTTTCGCTATATAAATAACGCGCATAATCATCCATACGGTATTGATTGATATACACCACTCGCTTGCAACCAACTTGTAAAAGCTGCTTAGTACAATTGAGGCAAGGGAAATGCGTGACATAAACAGTAAAACCTTTCGGGATTCCACGCTCTGCACCTTGTAAAATCGCATTCACTTCTGCATGTAAGGTTCTCACACAATGCCCATCAACCATCAAACATTCATGATCAATACAGTGCTCCGTTCCTGAAACAGAACCATTATATCCTGTTGAAATAACTTTGTTCTCCTTTACAATAACCGCTCCTACACTTGCTCGCTTGCAGGTTGAGCGATTAGCAATCAAGAGAGCTTGCGCTGCAAAATATTCATCCCAAGCCAATCTTTTTTTAACCATGTTACACCTCATTGTCTTATTCATCGCTCGATTTACCATTCTTTCGCTGCGGAAAAAGCGGAAGTCCGAGCGATGCAATCTTCTCTGCCGGAACCCTCATACCGTCTTTTATCCATTTAATCAAAACAGAAACCACCGCCGAACTCCAAAAAGAATTCATGTATGTTGAAGCCTCTTTTCTGGAATAATTTTGTTGCTCTAACATATCAAACACAGCACTTGTCAACAGTTTTTCTAAATTGTAATCTATCGCTAGACTAACAATTCGAGCTTCTTTTTTGACTTCTTTAAACAAAAACAACCATACTTGATAAAGTTCTGTTCTCATATTAAATTGTTCCAATTTATCTGTAATCTTTTGCACTGTTCGTTGAAAAATTTCTTGTAAAATCTCTTCTTTTGAATCATAATTTCGATAAAAAGCTGCACGTGAAACGCCTGCCCTCTCTACTAATTCAGAAATAGTAATTTTAGTCAACTCTTTCTTTTCCAATAATTGCAATAAAGAAATTTCCAATGATTCTTTTGTAATTCGATTCGATTCCTCATTTGATATTTTTAAATTTTCTAAGGATTTTTTTGATATTTTACGTTCCGACATAACATTTTCTTTCTACGTGTAACAACTGACTGTAAAGGCTTTCTAAGGCACAGATTTCATGATATAATTGTAAAAAAAGACAAAACTTTTGTCAATGTCTAACTAATTTACTGCCCAATAAAGGAGAATTTAATGACTTGGAAAATTGTAGCTGATTCAGGTTGTGATTATAGAACTATCGAAAATATTGCTGTTGACACCTTATTCGAAAATGTTCCTTTGAGCATTCAAGTAAACGATGAAATCTTTATAGATAATGCACAACTCAATATTGATGATATGATGAAAAAAATGTATGCCACTTCTTCTGCTTCAAAATCAGCCTGCCCTAGTCCAGATGACTACATGAAGGCTTTTGATGGCGCTTCAAATATTTTTGTGGTTACTATTACAGGAACCTTATCAGGAAGTCACAATAGCGCACAAGTGGCTAAAAAACTCTATCTCGAAGAACACCCCGATGTGAATATTCATATTATTGATACTCTTTCTGCAGGCGGCGAGAATGACTTGATTATCAAAAAACTGAATTTTCTTATTGGTCAAGGTTTGAGTTATGAAGAAGTCGTGACAGAAATTACAACCTATCAAACCAAGACAAAATTACTTTTCGTTCTTGCCAAAGTTGACAATCTCGTTAAAAATGGTCGACTAAGCAAATTAGTCGGAGCCGTTGTAGGATTACTTAACATCCGTATGGTAGGTGAAGCTAGCCAAGACGGGAAGCTAGAGTTACTTCAAAAGGCACGTGGTGCAAAAAAATCACTCATTGCAGCTTTTGATGAACTTATAAAAGCGGGCTATGTCGGCGGGCAAATCATTATTGCTCATCGAAATAATCTTAAGTTTTGCCAGCAATTTTCCGAAATGGTGCGAGAAAAATTTCCTCAAGCTGTTATTGAAGTTATTCCAACTTCTGGCCTGTGCAGTTTTTACGCCGAAGAAAATGGTCTCCTCATAGGTTATGAAATTCAATAATGTAACAAAAGGAATTAGACAGGTGACTATGAAACGAATATAATCTGAGAAGATTACGTATACGACGAAATAAAATTGAAAATTTTTAGCTCCTAGTTTCACTCCTGCAAAGTTTGAACCGTCTGAACGGATCAGCTCAGTAACCTCTATTACAAATACTTTGAGCAATAAACCACTGCGTCCTTGGTTTATTGCATCATATACTTTGAAGCTGGGAATTTTCGTCCCAGTTTTTTTATAAATAAAGCAAACTAAAAACAATGAGCACACTAATCATGCTAAAAAGTGAGCCAATGAGGTAATATTCCGCAAAGGACTGGCTTTCAGAAATTTTATTATAGCGAGCAATTGACTTGGCGGTAAAAACTAAACCAATCGAGGCAAATTGTCCAAATACGAGGGACAAAGCCATAATATAACGCTCTAAAATCCCAATCATCGCACCTGCACCTGCTATGGTATCTTGATCATTTCCATTTGACTGATATTTGCTAAAGAAAAACTTAAATAAAATATTAACAGGTTTTCCAACGATAGCCAAAAATAGAAACATCTGAGCTACTAGAACACTATTTTTAAGCCAAAGTGGATAGGTTTTACTCGCCAATACGGTATAAAATAGGAAAATGCAAATGAGATGAAGTAGTTGGTCAACGATAAAAGCTTGTTTGGTACATTTCTTTTTCTCTATAAAAATATTGAGCTTGTACTTCAAAAAGTCAATAACTACATGACTAAGCCAAACCGCAGCAAAATATAGGCTATTTTTTGGGAAAAAGACACTCAAAATCAGTAATGGAAGAAAAACGATGATCAAATGTAATATTAAATATGAGAATTTCCGACTTTTTAAGTCGGCTATTTTTTGACTCTGCCATTGAAAATCAGCTAAAACATGAGCTATCAACGTTAATAATAAGATTGGATTTTGCAAGAAGAAATCTGAAAACCCCCACAACTTAGACATACCTACTCTCCTCCTTTGCTATCTCTTTTAATATCTGATTCATAGCAACTCGTTTATTTCTGAGATAAATTTTTAGACCACTTGCCTTGATACGTTTATTAAAAGCACTTGGAGTAATACCGAGCAATCTTGCCATTTCTTTATGCGAAAATGTTTCATCGTATATATTTTCAGCCAGTAATTGTTTGAGTACATCATATTGAACTTCTGTCCACTTGGACTGAATAAAAGAACACGCAGCTAACATAGCATTGACAGTCCAACTAACTTCTTCATTTGCCAAAAAAACTGAAATGTGATTGATGCCATAATCATTCTTATCGTGGATATGGTTAATGGCTTCTCTCGCCAACCAATATGCAGGACCATCAGAACCTATACTTTGTTCTTTATTGATCTCTGTAATCATATCTCCAACACCAATACCGAATCGAATTTCATAAGGAGCAAATGCAACAGAAAGCTGATCTATGATTTGAAATATATAAGAATTTGGTGAAAATAAGGCTTGAAATTCATCTCCAGTTGTGACTGTAAAGGGAGAAACTAAATAGTTTTGATATTGCTGATTCAACTCTTTCATCAATTGTAATAAGTGCTGTTGCACCTGTGCTCGATCTTGTATTTTTTTTGATTCAATAATATCGCCAATAAGAGCAATGTACATCATTTTCTCACCTCTTTTTATCTATTATAACGGAAATTTTTAAAAATTTCCATTATAAAGGACATTTTATAAAATTTCCGTTATAAAGGACATTTTTAAAATTTTACTTTTTTAAAAAATACAGTTAAATGCCATACATTCACTGATTTTCGAATTAATTATCCGTTAATTTCCATACTTTACTGAGCACCTCACCAATCTTTCCCTCGATGATTAAGCTAGCTTGATTATCATGTACCACTTTACTTTTATTGATAAGGACTAGCTGCCGTCCTTGAAAATACTGAACCAAACTAGCCGCTGGATAAACAACTAGCGAGGTTCCACCAATGATGAGTAAATCAGCTCGACTAATAGCTTGAATAGCTTGAGAAAAGACGTCCATATTTAGCGATTCCTCATAAAGAGTCACATCTGGCTTAACGATGTGACCGCAAGTCTCACAATAAGGAATGGTTCCAGATAATCTCAAAAAATCCTCTAAGTCATAAAAACGATGACAGTTGGTGCAATAATTTCGGTCAACACTACCATGAATTTTCAATACATTTTTGCTTCCCGCTATCTCGTGTAAACTATCAATATTTTGCGTGACAATCGCTTTTAATTTCCCTGTCTTTTCTAGATAAACTAAATAATCATGGGCTACATTTGGTCTGGCATCCGGATAAATGAGATATTTTTTGTAAAAGTCAAAAAACTGTTCTGGATAGCGTTCAAACATCGTATGGGAAACTAGTTGCTCTGCTGTAAAATGCTGGTTTAACTCAATATTGTAAATACCATTTGAGCTGCGAAAATCCGGAATACCAGATTCAGTTGAAACACCTGCACCACCAAAGAATACAATATTTTGACTACTTTGAATAATATAAGCCAGTTCTTCAATTTTATCCATATTATCCTCCTAAAATTTATCAATACAATAAAGAAAAAATCGACTAGTTTCACTAGCCGATTCGTATTCTAACTGAATTATTTTGACAAGTTATAGAAAGACTTCAAACCACGATATTCAGCTACTTCACCAAGTTGGTCTTCAATGCGAAGCAATTGGTTGTATTTAGCGATACGGTCTGTACGTGAAAGTGAACCAGTCTTGATTTGTCCTGCGTTAGTTGCGACTGCGATGTCAGCAATTGTTGAATCTTCAGTTTCACCTGAACGGTGTGATACAACAGCAGTGTAACCAGCTTCTTTCGCCATTTCGATAGCGTCAAATGTTTCAGTAAGAGTACCGATTTGGTTAACTTTGATAAGGATTGAGTTAGCACAAGCTTCGTTGATACCTTTTTCAAGATAAGAAGTATTTGTTACGAAGAAGTCGTCACCAACAAGTTGCACTTTCTTACCAAGACGTTCAGTAAGTTTCTTCCATCCATCCCAATCGTTTTCATCCATACCATCTTCGATAGTGATGATTGGGTATTTGTTTACTAATTCTTCAAGGTAGTCAATTTGTTCATCAGCTGTACGAACTGCAGCTCCTTCACCTTCGAATCTAGTATAATCATAAACTTTACGTTCTTTGTCGTAGAATTCTGATGATGCACAGTCAAAACCAAGGAATACATCTTTACCAGGAACATAACCAGCAGCTTCAATGGCAGCAAGGATTGTTTCTACACCGTCTTCAGTTCCATCAAAACGAGGAGCAAATCCACCTTCGTCACCAACAGCTGTTTCAAGACCACGAGATTTAAGGATTTTCTTAAGAGCGTGGAAAATTTCAGCACCCCAACGAAGAGCTTCTTTGAATGTAGGTGCACCAGCAGGTACGA
>OGCQ01002468.1_pt1 | contig 18877 bp, 21 predicted proteins | sample 1570161 | NCBI WGS metagenome assembly OGCQ01 (sample SAMEA4384402, study PRJEB24528) | human gut metagenome
AAAAAAGAGGCTGACCCGGTATTCTCTCAAATAAAAAACGAGCATTTTTAAATCGACTGACATCTGGAAGAGTTGATACTTTAAAAGTAAGCCCTCGCCCATCTATCTTTTCACCACCTGTTGCAACAGAAAGTAATTCTGATAGAGCTGATGTATCATCATGAACACCATCACCAATAGCCCCCCAACCTCTTACATCATAACTGTCTCTCCATCTTGCTATCTGAAGTTTTGGGTATTTATTCGCTCCATCTGGGTCTTCTAATTGCTGCCGTAACTGATCAGGATCATACTTCAGCACATTCGGAAAATAGAACTGCTGTGTACCATACGCATCATAAACAGCCATAGAATGGCCTTGCACGGTTACGAATTTGGCAATCTGTCCGTTATATACCGGATATCCAGCAGCGTTAATGATGATTGGTTGAGAAACAGGAACGTGAGATCCATCTTCGTTCTCTACATAAACCTGAATCTGGTTTTCAGGATTTACCGGGTCAGTGTCAATTTTTCCGATATAAATTTTGCCATTGGCTACGGCTTTAAAAGAACGCGCCATAGTGAAGAGTTGCGAAGGCATACTCACTACAACATTGGCTGTAATGTCTGTCATTTAATTTGCTCCAGATACAAGGAATGGCCGCAGCATGGCTACGGTTGGCATTTGTTACATACCGAAACGGTACGATTGTTGATTTGTACAGTGGGTTTTACGATGCCATTCCACCCATTTGGTGAGGCATTGATGATGTACAGCAAATACGATGAGGCGCAGTTCCACTTGAGGCTTACACACGAGTTGCACGCTAAGATTAAGCAGCGTGCAAAAATGAATAACAGGTCTATCAATTCCGAAATTGTGGCTACGATGGAAGAATCACTCTCCAAACCATCACCTGTAAGCGGGTATCGTGATGAAGAAGAGAGGCTGGCCTCATTAATCTCGGAACGAGTAAAAGAAGTTGCGGCTGAAATTCTAAGGAAAGAAAAAACCCGCGATTAAGCGGGTTTAGTTTTCATTATAAAATGTTACGCCACATTTGAGCCATGTAGCAGGTGTTGTAGTGCTTTAACGCCTTCAGAATTGTAACGGAACGCCTCTACCTGTTTGCTGGAATGCGCCGATTTATCTAGGAAGAACTTCCCGTACTGCTCAGTTTTGAGGTTGTTTGCGTTAGCAATGCGACCAATCTTGTTGGCCGTTACTCCAAGCTGCTCTGCAACCTCCCCTGCTGAGTAGTAATGCTCTTCTATTGCCGGAAGAGGTATTGCATTAAAACCAACGAGCGGGTTGATTATACTTGCTGCCGCTGTCTGCTTTGCCTCAGGCGCAAGATTTGGCATCAGATCGAACAGATTGGTAACAGCTTCAACCGTCATTTTCAATGTTCTCGCTTGACGATACTCAACAAGTCCACTCGCTGATTTACCGCTTTTAATGTGCGCTTCTTGCATACTTTCAAGTTGGTCTACCAGTGAGCGGCGAACGGCTTTTGACTCGCGAGCGGCAACTCGCAATGCTTGCTTGATTGACATCTCAATGATAACCATCGAAGTTTTGTTCGCTTTTTGCACTACACTTTTTGTGTAGTGCTCTCCATCCAATTCATCTTCAATTTTCTCGATGAATTTGTTATTACGAACCTCCGGCTCACCGCACTGTCTACGAGCCTGATTTACCATCTCAAGCAGGCGCTGGCTGTCAATGGTTTTATCCGTGACAACGGATCCGATGTTTGCTACATTCTTAAAAGTCATTAGGCATTCCTTATGTGGTAGTAAGGGTGTGACATAGGCCGCCAGCAGCACACTGGCGGTTTTCTTTTTGCGCCGTCCGGCGCACCAATCAATGAATCCATTCCTCGCCGCGCAGTTTTGCCAGCATTGGCTGAGCGTTCTTTACGACAAAATTGTTGGTATCAAGATTCTTCATTTCACGAAGAAGTGATTTCTTGGTTTCTTCTGACATGTAGCGAGTCTCATATGCAATATCGTAAATCCTTCCAGAAAGCTCAGAACCAATTTGCTTCATTCCTGGGTAGATGTGTTTGCACATTTGTTGACTCTTCTCCATCCACAATTGTAAGTAGCAGAGATTAACCAGCTCTTCGTCAGTAAACTGTTTTGCAATCGGTGAGCATTCTGCCTGCCGATCCAAAATATCCAGCACCCAGCGGCGGAACTCTTTAGCCTTGGGCGTAGAAGCAAACATCGCCACCAAGTGAGCGCCTCGGAGCGAGTAAACTCTGACCGATTTGTTACGTAAGCTATTGTTTATCCCGTTGACCTTCATATTGAGGGTCAATGACATTGAGTCGGAAAACTCGTCAGCATTACGGGCATAAATTTGGCTGATGGCATCAGTTTTTTTATAGCCGAGAGCCTTAGCTAGTTCGGTGGAGGTAAACCAGATAGACCCACCCTCTGTTACAGGGTTAAAGGTGAATCCTTGGAAGTTATAATCTGATTTTGCTATAATGTTCATGTTAGTTTCCTTGCATACGGTTACTGACATAGAGGCCCGGTTTGTGTTCGCGCACTGCCGGGCTTCACTGTTTTTACTGGGCATTAGCTCTTTCCTCTCTCAGGCTTTTAGCCAGTCGCTGCACAATCGCAGAGTTGATAGAAATTCCATCCATTTCAGCAACACGTCTAATCTCCTCCTTCATTCGCGCTGGCAAACGAAGCTGGAAACTTTGGCTTTTACGACCTGTGTAAAGCACATCTTTCATAAGTAATTCTCCCACAATGATACCAACTTGGTTCTAGAACCAATTTAACACCATTTATTTTGATGTCAAGTTGGTGCTATTGTTTAGCGAACATCTTTACGTTGAGGTCATATGAGCAAGTTCCCTAGTCATGAAATGGATAGGTTCAATATCAGGCTTCCGGCAGGAATGCGGGATGCTATAGCCTTAAGAGCAAAGGAAAACGGCAGATCAATGAATACAGAACTAGTGTTTATCATTGATGATGCATTGAAGTCTCCGGTGCCTGCTGAGGTTGATAACTCAAGGATTATGAAGATTTACTCAAACCTCTCCGGGAACAGGCCATCAAACAAAGAAGAGTTTGAGCGGTGGGAGAATGAGCTAGTCAAAGCAATTTTCTACTTACTAGATAGCATCAGTTCTCATTCGCAAATGTACCAAGCTCTCAGGAGCTTAAGGCAAGATGCATATAAAAATGTTTTTGGCGATGATGCTGAAGACATCCAGTTTTGAAGACCATTTCATCTGGTATCTTGCGTAAAACTAAGGAGGTTGGTGTGTCTGATTCTATGAGTTACGCTGTGCTAGTTGCCGCAACTCTATTTCTGGGGATAGGGTTGCAGATTGCGTGGTTCTTTTTTTCTAGTTTTATTAAACGTAAAAGAATTGAATCAAGGATATCTGAGATTTCTATTGCTATAGGGAAAAATGCTGAAAATCCAGAGAATGAGGCCTGCGCACTGAATTACCTTAAAGAAAAGTTTTCCCCTGAAAAATTTGAAAACAGAATTACTGATGCTCTTGGATTGGTAATATCAGTAATTCATATGCCACTAAGTTTGCTGATAACAGTGTGGTACTTCGCCATGATCGCCGGAAGAATATTTGGCTTCATGAATATAGAGCCTGTAGTTCTTTGGGTTCCAATGATACTGCAACTGTTGTTAAGCGTTGCTATCTTTATTTTTTCTGTTTTTATAAAAATTGTCTTTGGAAGATACCCCGGAGAAGCGAAGGGATTTAATAAAGAATTCATAAAAACTATAAAATAAATGCCGTCCTTGGCTTACAGTGCTACTGCCGGGTCGCTTCGTTAGCTAAGAGCGGGCGCACGGCAGTAGCCGCCTGATTTAGCGCTCTTTCATAGGCTGGTGTTCCTGCTTTGGTGTTTGCCAGACGTAAGAGCGCATTCCTTGCTGCTTTGGACTCATACAAACGCATCATTGCACCAAAACCAGCCTCAAGCCCCATTGATACGCCAAGAGTCGCGGTTGCGCCAATCGTCCTTATCCTGTTGGCTTGCGATTGCCCCGTCTGAGTTACTACATTTGCGGTGTCTGACCTTGCTGTTTGCTGTAGAACTTCATGAAGAGCATCAAGCTCTTTCATATGCTTTCCAGAAAAAATAGTGTTGTAAATTTCACCACCTGACTGAGATTTCAGCTTATTAACTTCAGTGATGAACTTGGCTGGAGAGTCACCGGCCTTTTCCGCTATTTTGCTGACGTAAGCTGCACGCATAGCATCTTTACCATTATCATCCAATGCGCTCCAGATTCGTTTCACGTCAGATGGTTTTCTGCTTAATACAACGGTATTTATAAGTTCAGGGCTGGCTTCACTACTTGCCTTATTGAGCTTGTTAGCAATGTTTTTATTAAGCACCTTATTATAAACGTTTGCATAATCGGAATTTGCTTTAAGGTATTTTGCTGCGTCTGATGCACCGCGGTTTTTAGCAACTGCGTTACGAAGGTCTTTTGACATTGCATTCTCTACCATATTGGTAGCTGCTTTTGCCTGGTTGGGGAAGACCATAGCATCTCCCTGAACATTAGATCTAAATGCTGTTCTGTGCTGACGCAAGAGATCAAACGTAACCTCCAAATCAGTTGCAGGGTTTGCTAATTCTTCACGTAGGTTACGTAAGGATGTAAGCAGGCTTTGATTGGCAGACGTCCCAAGCCGTTCCTGTCTTGCGATCGCTGTATTCAGAGCATTCATGGTATTTGTGGTATCAACTGCGGCATTACCCATTTTATTGGTGACGTCATTGATAACAGCGCCAGCGGCATCCTTCCGCCCCCTTAACGTGGTGGTCAGAGATTTCACCACATCATCAGGGTTGTACTCACCAAAACGGTCAAAATAATTACTTACCAGCTTACTACGCGTTGCATATTGCTCCGCTCGCTTTGAGCCTGTCCCGAGCAAAGCCCCCTCGGCATCCTGAGTAAGGCCGCGAGTGAAAGCATTTTTCGGCGGGATAACATCAGATGTCATTGGTGTCACGCCCATCGATTCTGATGTGGCAATTTTATTCGCCACTTCTGGCGCAATATCACCTTTTATAGCCGTTATTCCACGCCCTATTCCCTTTGCTGCTGCGGAAAGAACACCCTGAGCGGCAAGGTTAACTCCGGCATTTTTAGCTGCATTTTGTGCGAAATCGCCTTTCTGATTTGCGGCCTCTGCCAGTGAGCCAATAGCCATGCTTCCTGCCGTTCCAACTCCTGGAACTAAATACCCACCAATTGTTTCACCGGCTTGCGCGTAGGGGTCTGTCGGTCTGTCTACTGGACGATAAACATCATCCAAAACCTTGGGTCCACCAAGCCCCTGACTGATTGCATTAATCAGACTTGCGCCACCCTGCAAAACGTCAAATGGTATGTTCACCAGACCACGACCAGCCTGTTCTGCAATTTGCCCTGCACTTTGACCACCAGTGAGCCAATCGCCAGCTTGTTGCATCAATGATGGTTCTTCACGTGCTGGTTCATTATTGGCCTGATTAACTGTTTGTTGCTGAACAGCCTGACCAGCAAAATACTCATCAATGGCGGTGCCAATATCTTCCGTGCTCGTACCATCAGGGAAGGTAAATGTCTTACCGTTTGCAGTTACTTTCATCATTCCACCGTAAATTGAATGCCTGATTTTGACGTGTAGCTACCTCCTGCTGATTGCTGAGTAGCTGGCTGTTGCCTTGATGATTTCTTCCCGCCATTACCGACATTAACGTTATATTGCTGGTTGTAATTGTCGGTATATTGCTGAATGTCGCGCATTGATTGTTGCAGTGCTTCAGGGCTTGAGAAATCAACCTGTGGCATACCTTGAAAATACATTTTTGCTTCTGCAACGGTGTTGATACCGGATGCCCCCATGTCTCTGGCTGCTGCAATGCCCTGATTCTGCATCTTTCCTTGGATTCGCTGTGCAGAGTTGTATAGTTTCCTCTGATCACCACCAGATGCACGGCTACGAATATCTGCACCAAGAGCAGGAGAACCTGAAGAGCCTGTAATGCCAGTCATGAAGCCAAGATCGTCAATTGATGCACCAGAAATTGCATCAAGATCTTTCTTCATTGCGTAATTCTGCGCGCTTGCTGCCGATGTAGCCGGAGCGGCAATAGAGCCAGCAGGAACGCGAACCATATTCCCCTCGTTGTCGATACCTTCGTAGAACGCATTAGCCCCAGCGCCGTGAAGCTTCCCGCCTACCGTTACAGTTCTGCCATCTGCTAACTGAACTGTACGCTCATTATTCCCAACCGCCCCTTTCATTGATGCTCTCTGCATCGATAAATCCTGACCGCGCATCGTGATATTCTGACCACGCGCTGTTAGCGCCTCGCCAGCCTGATTGCTGCGGATTGTCTCTGCCAGTCTGCCTCGGTCAATCTCACGACCAGCTATCTTGTCCTGAACAGCAAACGCCTTTTCTGGTCCAAGCGCACCGAGAGACATAGTAGTCAGCATGTGTGATAGCTGCTCTGGATTCTGGATACCTGTCTGAATCATCCAGTCAGCATTAGCACCAACGCGATTTAACCTGTCCTTGTTATCAGTAATGAATTTACTGTAGGCTTCCGGTCCCTGAGAAAGAGCGACGTTAGCCCTCATGGCTAAATCGCCCATATCGTTGCGTTGCTGCTCATTAAGACCGGAAAACGCCTGTTGTGCCTGTGCAACAAACGCTGGATTTTCCTGGGCAAACTTAAATAGTCCCGATGGATCACCAGAAGCCCATGCATCAGCGTGAACCTTATTGAACGCCCTAATAGCTTTCTGTTGCTGTTCCTGCTTATAAATATCAGCAACTCCAGCCAGACCACGTAACGCGGTCAGACCAACGTTATTTGCACCTGATCGAGCCAGTTCATTGTTTTCGCGGATCAGACCAAGCGTTGCGTTAATGTCGCTTGCCTTTGGCGCATTCTCATTTTGCGCACCGATGCCAGCAAGAAACCCACCAGAATTAATACCCTGTTGCCACGTAGCCATTGATTACCCCTTAAAACAGTGAACCAAGCAGACCAAGACCAGCACCAATACCAGCACCCCACGGAGTTGATAGCTCGAGAGCACTGGCTATGCCACCACCCAAAAGCGCACCGGATGCAGCACCACTAACACCCTGCTGCAATGCTGACGGTCGGTTGGCGTTTGCCGCCGCCAGCGCCGCGCTTTGCTGTGAAATCTGACTCATGTTGTTGGCATATGTTTGCCCGGCGTTTGCCTGCCCCTGAAGAGCGCCGAGACCGATATTTGCCAGATTGTTGTAATTGTTCATTTGTCCAGATAGCCATTGCTGACCAAGCGTTGGTGCGATTGTTGCTAACTGATTACTGGTTGCGGTGGAACCCAATCCACCTGTTGCTTCCGCTGCCGCCAGACTCTGATAGCGAGCCTGACCTGCAAGGTCTTTATACTGCTGAGAGTTGTAATACTGGTTAAGTGCCTGACCTTGCCCCTCCAGAGACGATAAGTTCTCGAGGCTGCCGACATACTTCTCAGCCAGAGGAGTAAACGGTTTCAGGTTGTTCATGATGGTGTTGAACTGCTGATTTTGCAGGTCTGCTGCATACTTCTGAGCTTCTGCGGCATACTTTGCGCTTTTATCAGAACTGCCACCTTTCCCACCCTTTTCAGGGCAATAAGGTTCCTCGCCGCGCAGTTTTCTGCCCAGCTTAAATGCATATAACATGGCTATCTCCCGTGATTCAGGAAGTCGATTAGTTCTTCGCGTGTGGCGCTGTAAAAAGTCACGTCATCCACGCCTTTGAAGTATTTCTTGATGGTTCCGACACGCTTAAGGCCAATCATTGCGCAGTACATCTGCCCGTGGCGGAATTTGCGCGCAGCGAACGATGTGACACACTGAACAGTGGTGTTAGTCAGAATGTATCGCCAGAACGCCAGCCCGACTTCCTTGCTGAATCCACGAACCTCTGGCAGGTACATGGCGTGGCAATCGAATGTCAGCGGCTGAATCTCCTGATAGTAAACAATGCCGCCAAACTGACCGTGCACGTTCACCTCAAAGTAACGGCAATCAGGTTTGTAGTCGTATCCATCACCGTTGTTGCTCCCGGCGATGATGTCAGGGTGATTTCCTACTGCTTCGATCAGGTCGATGTTTCGCGTTGGTTTGAATGTAATCATCAGTCAATCAGCCCATGTAATCTAAGTGCCGTTTCAAGCGCCAGAATACGCTGCCGCGCCTGCTGCAAACCTGTAGCGAGAGCGGCGACTTCGGATTGCGTGTACGTAGTGCCGACAGTGTATGACTGGTTAGCGTTGAATGAGCCAAGAAGTGGCGTACCTGTGGCTGCAGTCCATCCGGTATTTCTTGCTCCAACAACCTGAATTCCATCAACTGAATATGATGTTTTTACATCCAGCGGTGACGCAAGAGACTGCGATTCTGTTACGGTTTTCGATACGTAATCACTCTTAATGCCAGAGACATCGTTTTCTACGTCATCCAGTCTTTTGTCAACAGTGACCAGATGCGCCTGAATATCGATAACCTCATCCAGCAAGTAATCAACATCGCTACGCAGTACGACTATCTTCCCTTCGGCGGTTGTTAACCTGACCTCAAGGAGATTTATCGCTTTTGTGTTTGCGGTGATTCTTGCATCGTGGTCAGCCAGTTCGACGTCCTGTTCATCGTTTTTCACCTGAGCATCGTAAGCGCCCTGACCAGCCTGATTTGCCTTCCCGGCAATTGCGCCGACATCAGCCCCCTGATTAATGACATACAACAGGTAAGACTGGCTGAATATATTGCGTGGAAGGATTGATGTATCGAGTCGTGTAGCCTGAATTGTTACCGGCTCATTGAGATTCGAATCAGCCATTACTCAATCCTTATCTGGCAACCAGACAGAGTGACAGGTGACTTCGTGATAACGCGCAATTTGAAGCCGACATTTTTCCTGATGCGCCCTACTCGCTTCCACAAAACGCGTTTGTCGTAAACGAACGGTTCATTCTGCTCAATCATCTGCTCACGTCCGTAATTGATGCCGTCAGTGGTTGCAGAGAGAAAAAGGCGGTCAGCATACTGCGCAACTCCAGTTGAAGATTCAACTTCAAGGTCGAAAACTCTGGCGTTATCTGCTTTGAACAACGGAGTAAACAGCAGGTGTTCCTGTTGCTTGTCGTACTGGCTGCTGATATCGAACTGCAATTTGCCGGTAACCGATTCCAGCTTATCGCCGCACGTTATCTGATTGTCTTCGTAAATGAAGTCGATAGCGCGGTACACATCGTCATACAGGCCTGTTTTCAGTACACACCATTGCGGACCATTGGCGCTTGAAGATGCGTCGTACACGAGAACATGGCGCGGAAGGTGGATAATCAGCAACTCATGAGCATCAAACCGCAACGATTCCATCACGCCATCAGCCAGTTCATCAGCAGTGTAGGAGCGTAGTATTTTCTCAATGCTCGCGCTGGCGATTGGTGATACCTGACCGGAACCGATGATGTACACAGACGGCGCACCTGTTGCCGGATTGCTGATGAACGCATACGAATCAGCAAACGGCGTTTTGCAGTAAGTCCCGGCAATGCCTTTCTGCACCATCAGCGATGGCTGTGCGACATACAAAGCAGCACCAACTGTGGTTGCACCAGTCAGGGAGAAATATTCAATCGTCGATGAGCCAAAGCAGACGATGAAGTCTCGCCATGTTCCGATGCCGATGATACCGTCCGGCTGCGATTCTGCGCGATATTGTGCGCTGTATCGGTCAGGGTGCGATTCGTCTTCAAGGTCAGTGATAAACCATGAATCAGTACCGTCTTTTGACCACGCATAACGCCCACGTAAGCGCGTAATGTCGCGGACTGAGCCTAACTCATACTGCGTGAATCCGCTGTCTGTAGGCCAGTTTGAGACGGTTTTAACCGTGCCATCATAGCGATACTCGACCAGTTGACCATTAACGCCTACCGCCTGTGATGTTCGACCATGCGCCATTGATACGCGACCACTTCCGGCAACATCACCAACCTCGCTTTCGCCCTTATACAGCTTGCCACCACACACGCGATAAACAGCATTCTGCGCCATGTTGTACTCGACGCCTCGCGATACGCCGTTCACATCAGAACGTTTAGCAATGCCCGGGAATGAGCGAAGATATCCGCTGCTGTTGAGGATTTCTTTGGGTGTAGCCAACATATTCACTGGCAGATAGTCGATATAGTCGGCGTTTCGAAAGTCTTTGCCGACACCTTTCATAAGCGGAAGTTGCTGAATCGGCATTTATTCACCTATGCGTTTGGGATATCGCCATCAATCAGAGGGAGATCGCCTGGATAATATCGGTCAGATGTGAACACGTCATATTTATTACCCTGTCCTACAGGAAAATCTCCACGTCGTCGCATTGAAGGAACAACCAGAGTGTCGGTCATCAAGGCATCATATGAGCGTTGGGCGTTACTGAGAACTTGCGGAGTTGGTTCAAGGCTGTAATCAGATAGCATTCTCAGCAATAACTGATAGCCTACTGCGTGTTTGTATTTTCTTGGAAGACCTGACTCATCATCTGGTAATGGCTGCTCATCTCCAGTTGCGAAAGCGTAACCAATGTCGCCGGGGTTAATCATCCACTCGGACATCATATCTTCCAGATCATTTACACCATCTTCAATTGATTGCGGCTCAACATCAGTCAGCGATGCATTAGAAGCAATAGCAAACTTACGAAGCGCAAAAAGGACGATCTCACCCTTTGTCAGTACTGTTGCCATTGTCTGCCGCCTTACGACCTCGCTTACTGGTCGGTTTCAATTCATCAACTGAGGCAACAAAGCCCAACTTTTCGAAAAACTGGAAGTCTTTTTCTGCGATAACGGCCTGTACATGCCCGGATTCGTTATCTGCGGCAAGGAATACACTCATGCGATCCATATTGTTTCCTTAAAACATAAAAGGGGCGGAAGCCCCTTGTTATTACGGATTACCGAAGAACTGACCGCCCATGTGAGGGTTAAAGCACACATATGCAGGCAGTAAGTCGAAGCGCATTTTTTGCACGTTGGCATCGCCATCTGCGTATTTATGTACGCGGATGGAGAAACCTTCATATGTTGCAACAGCAGAATCAATACTGTGCAGTTTCGGCAGTGGGATAGAGCCAAGTCCACAGAAAAACTTGTTATAGAACAGGTTTGGCTTCATTGTCTGGCTAGCAGTGCCTACTACAGATACGGCATCGCCTGCCGCTACCTGACGACTTACAGAGTTGTACTGCGGGTTTGTAGTGTCATAAATCGGAACACCAGAAAGCGTAACCGTCACATCGCCACTGCCGTCTGAATCAGCATCAGCAGTAACCGTTGCAGTGAAGCTAATTGGTGTGGCTCCGTTATACAACGCCTGTTTGGTCTGCTGTTGCAGCCAGTAGGTATTGGTGAATTTAACCTGATCACCAGCTTTCAGGAAACCTGTAACGCTGGTTGTCGCTCCGGTCAATGTTACAGTGAACTGGTATGAGTCTTTAACTGCGTTATAGGTAACAGTTGGCTGTGTTTTGACTGTCAGTGTTCCGCCAAATGCCCCCTGAGTACGAGAGGCAAGCCCATTAGACATCAGTGCGCGAATGCCGCCAAAATTGGTTGGGATCTGTGCATTCTCCCATGCAGTACGAACCAATTGATCTGAAGCGTGCAAACCAGTCTGCGCATCAGCAAGTCGCTGTGCAGACCATGGATCCATTACAGCATAGTTTTCACCTTCATTAACGCCGAGGTCTTTCAGGAAAGATGCCGTCTGCGCAACATCAGACCATTTGGTGATTGGAGTATTGGGGCTACCAAGTGACAACGCACCGTTATTCATCATGAAGTGAGCAAGCTCTGTTTCAAGGTCGGTAACGATTCGCTGGCGAACCGGCGCGAGAATTTCTTCCAGTTGGTTAAGCTTGATCGCTTCCTCCAGTTGCTGATATTCAACAGCAACAGTGATGTAGTTACCTACACGCCCCGTAGCTTTACCTGAGATCAGGTTGTTTTTATTTTGCCCTGAAATATCACCAGTGGGAGTACGGAGGGATGAGAATTGATGCGGACGTTTAAAGCTAACGCTATCGCCAGTGCTGGAGTTGATTTCACCTGCCAGCAACTGACGGTCTACGGTTTTCGCCAGAACTAAATCTGACATAAAACCCGGAAGGAATTTTTTCAGAACGATTTGACTGACGTTACTGTCGAGATTGTTAGGCATTTATCTTTTCCTTATTCGATTTTTGCGCCGGGGCATAATTTGTTGAATTCGTCTTGTTTCGCATCAGCACCGCCACCACGTACTTCCGGCTCTGGCTTGATGGCTTTCTTTGGTTTTGGAGCAAGGCTTACCTGTTTGCTAATCTGCCCCAAGAGGAATGCTGCGCGAATTGGATCTGTCTCAGCGGCTACACGCTGGCGTAATTGCTGGCTCTTACCTAAGCCATAGGCGAGTAGTTCAGAGCCTTCGTCTGCACAGTGAATGATGATTTCCTGCTGAATTGGTGGTAGCTCACTAAGAACAATGGCTTCCATTTCCTGATAATCTTTCACAGGAAGTTTGGCTGCCCGTTGTTTATGCGCTTCTACCCTTTGCTGGAAACGCTGCTGGTATTCCTGTTGCTGACGTAGTTTTTGTTGCTGCTGCTGTTCGACACGGCCTTTTTTCTCATGCCAATCAGTCAATGCCTGTTCAAACGCCTGTTCGTCATAATCACACGACTCAAGAGTCGGTTTTGGTGGAATAGCGTCTGGTTGTGGTTGCTGATGTTCCGCATGCTTGGCTAATGCTTCCTCAAGCTGGCGTCGCAACTCACGGTTTTCTTTCTGTGTTTCTTTGAAGCCTTTGCGAAGATCTTTCACCCATTGCGGTGCAGGTTGCCCGTCAATGTGATCATTATCGTCAGCGTTAAGCTGAATTTCTTCATCACCAATACGCAAGGCGTAATCTTCTGGTGTCTCTTCGGTTTTTTCAGGATCAGTTGCCATCTCTTTTCCGTTGTCATCCTGGCTTTCATTCTCAGGCTGTGACTCTGTTTGGATGATGGTTTCTTCTGCATTTTCCTGTGTTTCAGACAGGTCAATAACCTGACCGTCGATGATCAGTTCGTTTTCCATTGATTACTCCTGGTTAACTCGGCATTAAGTCTGCCGGTGACTGTGGTGGTGACTGGAATTGCTGTTGTTGTGACTCGGCGACATCTTTCAGAAGGCGTATTGCCTCCATCACTGCTTTGTCATCGATGTTTCTGGCTTGAGCCAGTTTATAGACAGTGTTTGCCTGACTCTCCATCGCATCCTGCTGGGCAGTAAATGCTTTGATTTGAGTTTGAGCAGTTTCGTTAGTTGCTTTTTGCGCTTCTGCCTGCGCTGCTACCATTTGCGCCTGAGCGAGAACCATTTCAGGATTTGGCTGGCTTTGTGCTGCCATTTGCGCCTGTTGAACAATCTGCTGCTCTTTCTCATTGCGTGGTTTTGCAATACCAGATATCAGCAGTTGGTTTCGGTTGTACTCTTTGAAGTCATCAAGGCCTTCGCCATCGATATTGTCCAGAATAATACCCTGAATTGCCGGGCGCATTGGGTCTGTTGGAAGCATAGAGCTAAGGACATTTGTCAGTACAGAAACCGTTGCATCACGTCGTGCTGTGTAGCTTGGTCCAACATCAACCGTCACATCGTATCGACCGACAGAAAGGTCATTTAACGCAACAACAGCCCCTGTTTGCCTGTCAACAACCTGTGCGCTCAGGACAGCGATATCATCACTTCCATCTTCGTTAACGATGCGCACTTCACGTTCTGAACCGTACACTTCACGCGCCATTGACAGCCATACTTCACCAGCGCGTTTAAGACTTTTCGCCATATTATCCAGATAGATAAACGAAGCCATATCTGCTCTGTTCATCAAGTTGTTAACCGTTTCCTGAGCAATATTACTTGGCATCTGCTGCATGGCCTGACTGCCGCCTGTAACCTCCTGAATATCAGCACTGGTTTGCTGTAGTAATGCAGCCAATGCCTGATTCATAACCGCAGGCTGTGTATATCCTGCCGGGGTAGCTCCAGCGATAATGTTGCCAGATTTATCTCTCACTTCGCGCAACGGCAAGAACGCTGGGCGTTTCTTGTTGCGAGCCTCCCAGTGCTTCTCAAGTCCACGAATTTGCTCCATGCCAACTATAGGGATCTGACCGGGGTCTTGCGCTGCAGTATCAGCCAGCATTGAAACCTGAAGGTTGTACAAACGCTGTGGATCCATTGCTTTTGCAATGTGCCCTTCGACACGCTCAATGTCATCAATGAACCAGCGTTTTCCATAAACCGGGATGAGGGGGATATGCTCACCAGGAATACGTCGAGGTTTCTCAAGGAAACCATCACCATCCACTACGGATACATACACACGACGGCGCTTCACTGAGCGCCTTGCCACTTCCTGAAATCCAGCTATTGCCAGTTCATCTTCAATATCTTCAACCTGATCACTGTCGTATGTTGCAATCTCTCCAGTGATTGGATGTCGATAACTGATGACGTCAACAGACTCTTTACGAACTTCGTAATACTTCGCTATGTAAATAACATCTGCACCAAACCAGTTATATTCCCAACTGGTCATAGACGTTACATCCAGAGAAGTAGGAGGTTTCTTTCCGTATTCAGCCTCATATTTTTCAGGTGACAACGAATACATACAGAACGCCCACAACGCGTCAGATTTGTCGTACTTCTTAGCGTCAGGGTCAAACCACACAGAGCGCGACGGGTCGTATATTGGTTCAATAGCAATACGCTGACGATCGTCCATGGGGTCGTATTCATTGACCAGCATCGACGTCAAACGGAAGCAACCGAAACCACCAGTAGCAGCGTCGTCAAATGCATTATCGCAAGCCTCACCGCCATCAGTTTCTTCGTAGTCAGCACGGAACAGACCATTTAATTTATTGGCTAACTCTTCGCTTGCCTCTCTGTCACCAGGACGAAACTTAACGGTTATTCTGTTATTGCGGTATTCTGCAATGATGCGGTTAAGTTCAGTTGCTACCTTATTGATTTCAAACTTAGGATACTTCTCGAACTGCTCATCAAGCTTAGTTCCAGCCGCCGTTGCTCCTTCCCATTGACCTCCGGGGACACGAGCAAACCTCGTAGCTTCAATGCACTTTTCGCGCACTTCCTTCTGTGGAGAATAGGCGCGGTCAAACCTGAGCATGATCCGCTCATGTTTTTTCTCTAATGTCTCTGCCATGTTTACCAACCGGAGGATGAGGGAACGTATATTTCTGTTTCTTCGCGGACCAATGCCGGGCAATGCATACACATCATCAGCGCATCAGCCAGGTTAGGAGATGGAATACCGAGCTTCTGCTTCATTTCGACCTTAGTCATAAGCTCCAGCTTCCCGTTATTATTGAATTTGCGCTGAATCTGCGTCAGTTCTGCAAACAGCTTCTCCAGCATCTTCTCGCCTATCACTTCTTTGTCGAAACTCAGCATGTCGTCGGGGTCTGCATACTCACCGTGGACAACCGCCCGATATGTCAGATACAGCCTGTCAGCCAGCGCGTAATAGAATTGCGCTCGCTTATTGCGGAATACATCACCAATAGTGCGAACGTTGTCGCCCTGTACGACTTCATCAGCCCATGCTCCGGCCTGATAAGGCGCATCTTCATCGAATGGCGATTCGCTGCCCTTGAACATCGTAGCGGTGATTTTCTTACCGGAGAATGCTTCCGTTGTCTGTCTGCGTAGCCCTGCACCAACGCCATCGCCATCCCACAAGTAGTGGTCAGCGCCGTCTTCAATCGCCAGCGAAGTTGCCCAGTCAGCACCTTCATTGATGTCCATCAGCAGACCTTCGGCAATGCGCTTAACTACCGAACCGTGGCGCGATGCATAACCTTTAGCATCCGGTCCTGTATCTGACGGGTCATGCGCAGAGACAACAGCGCCTTTCGCTTTCCATCCGAGTTTCTTGTGCGCATCGGTTGCGGCTTCAAGCCATTCACGTTTGATGATTGCCATATCACTTGCGCTTACTGGCTCACCAAGCCAGATGTGACGATACAGTGTCGGATTTCTGCGTTTGCACTCTTCCATCTCCAGACGGAGAACTTCAGGAAAGTGCGGGTTGTCGGTGTAGTTCACCGTCAGCAGGCAAATATCATCGGGAGGATTTACGACGAATCGCTGATAGGTATCGTCGAGGATGTTCTTCGGGTTAAAGCTCACCCATATTTCAGAGAACGGCTTACGGATGGTTGGGATCAGGATATCCCATGATTCCTTCGTTACCGCTTCCGCTTCTTCCACCCAGCAGATATCAATGCCTTCGAGCGATTTAATCTTCGTCGGGTTGTTTTTTATGCCGTAGAACATGAATTCAGCATTCGTTCCGAGATGACGAATCATTGAACGCTGAATTTCAAACTCAGCCGAATATCCTTCACGCTCGATGGTGTCTTCAAGCAGCCGGATTACCGAATCGCTGATACTGTTTTGCAGTTCACGAGCGCAGAGAATACGCACAGGCTGCCGACGCGCCGCTTCAACAAGCAGTCTCGCAATTGCCCATGATTTACCGCTACCTCGACCGCCTTTGGCGACTTTGTAGCGATGCGCCTCAATGAACGGTTCAAAGATAGGATTAATCGAGGTCATTTTCCGAATAGAGTGCTCATCGGTGATGTTTCAATCTGGATTGCGCCGCCGTCTTTGCCTGTTAGTTCGTGAGAAGCTTGTTCTTTAAACGCCTGAACAGAAACATGCTTACCAAGAAGTTCGAGGTTTTTAACCTTATCAGGCCATTTGATTTTCTTCAGGAGTGCGGCGCTATCTGCGGATGCCATCTCCACGACATCCATTCCTGATAACGTTGTGCGCCATACCTTAGGCCAGTCTTTAATGGGTTTTAGCTCACCGTTTTGCAGGAGAATGTCAAGCACATCCATCTGGTCGATTTCAATAAGGCGATTAAGTACATATTCTGCATTAATACCAACAAGATCATTGCGTTGTGCTTTCAGTTCGGCGATTCTGAGTTGTATGTCAGGTTTTGACATGTTTTCGGACGCAGTACGGTTGGCTGTTTTTGCGCTGTACCCCGCCCGAATAGCCGCTTGCGTGGCGTTTAAATCGATGAGGTACTCGCGACAGAACATTTCTTGCTTGTCGGTGAGTGCCATTTAATTACCTTTGGGAGATGCCCAATGAGTTTAGAAAAATTACTAATCAAAAACAGAAAGTGCGGTTCATGCTCTGTGTGCTGCACTTCGCTACGAATTGAACAGCCAACGTTAAAAAAGTTGGCTGACATCCCATGCCAGCACCTTAAACATCAGGGAGGATGTGCAATTTATGATGAACGCCCTTCTGTTTGCCGCACTTGGTATTGCGGATGGCGAATTCTGGATATAGGACCAGAGATGCGTCCTGATCGGAGTGGAGTTCTAATCCGTTATGATGGATCATCACTCTGCTTTCAACCCGTAGACAAAAACCGCGTATCTGCTTTGATCGAACCAGAGCCTCTGCGAATTTTGGGTGGCCTGATAGATCAAGGTATGAAAGTGGAAATATCGGTTCCAACAAAGGAAGGGTATTGCTCAGCCAATATTAATGTCACTGAGCATATGTCAGAGGTTGTAAAAAGCAGAGAGTATGTAAAAATGCGTTCGGCTCTTTTGGCGCTCATTCAATTCGCATCACGAGCAAAGACAGATCCAGTAGAACCGCTGGAATGATTATTCAGGTCGGGTTTAACACCCGGCTTTTTGAAATGGTACTCATTGCATCGCTTAATTTTCTTTAAATGAGAAACGTCCTCTTTCTTAACTGAAGACATTAATTCTTTATCAGTTCGAACATTCATTTTTTTCCATTGCATGATCTTCGCTAATTTATAATTTGCAGTTCTCCTGCAACGATTTGTTATGTGATAGGATATCTCTCTTCGTTTGGCGGTCCATTACTTCAATATCGTGATCATTAAGGTATAGGCTTTGTAATGCCTACATGGTTAAATGATTTGCCAGTCTTCAGCCATCAGGTCGCCAATGGATGGAGCCCATGTAGCAAGGCGGTTCTGTGAGTTTTTCAATACAAGCGTGTCATTGAAAGTTGGCTCGCCAACATATTCGCCAAAGCCATAACCCAACGCAGACGCTAATTTTTCTCCTTTCACGAGATAAACAAACTGATCTTTCCCATTCCATCCTGCCCGCTGCAAACTTTTGCCCTGTTTTAACGCTTCCATGGCAAGGCCGAAACTTAGCCCTGATACCGGACGATAAGCCTTTTCGAATACTTCTTTTGGACTCCAGCTAACGTAGCCATCAAAGCGATCGGTGTTAGGTTTTCCGCCATCCAGATATTCAACCAGATAGCCTTCGTCCTCGCCGTTTTCTCCGGCAGGAAGCTGCCAGCCACGAAAATCGTTATATGCCTGTCTCGTCATCGGAAAGGCGTTAATCAGTTTTACGCCAATATGCTGGGTCATAAAATTACCTATGGAGTTGGGAATAAAAAAACCCCGCGAATGCGAGGCTAAATCCTGGTGTTTGTGATGACTGGCTCTTATCTCAACGCAGCCCCTTACCGCGCGCCAGATGCTCAATATCAAGCATCAGCAATGAGATGTTTAATCTGGATTCACTCCAGAAGTGATCACCACCCTGTCTACAGAGCCAGATGTGAAGGATGATGAGTAAAATTATCGTTATCATCGAAGGCATTGCGCCCTGATGTACTCCTGCAGGTAGTTAACCTGCGCGGTTATTCTGGATTTGCCCCTATATTTCCAGACATCTGTTATCACTTAACCCATTACAAGCC
>OGCQ01002472.1_pt1 | contig 18829 bp, 15 predicted proteins | sample 1570161 | NCBI WGS metagenome assembly OGCQ01 (sample SAMEA4384402, study PRJEB24528) | human gut metagenome
GTTTGCTGGATCCTTCCGAATATATCCTGAATGAAAAACTGGGATATATCTCCCTGAATGCGGCCTTGAATGCGGATGAGGTATTGGCGGTCGCTTATGAATATACGGTGAGAGGGGAAATCCATACGGTGGGAGAACTGACCTCCAATGCCCCGGCTGCACCTTCGACCTTGGTGGTGAAGATGTTGAGAAGTACGACACAGAGCCCTAAAATGCCGACCTGGGATTTGATGATGAAGAATGTCTATAATATCGGTTCCTATAATCTGAGTGCCGAGGATTTTGTGTTAGACGTTTTGTACCAGAATGATAAGGCCGGAACGATGGTGAATTATCTGCCGGCCGGAGATATCGATAATAAGATTTTATTGTCTGTGATGAATCTCGACCGGCTGAATACCCAGTTGGACGCGATTCCGGACGGGCGTTTCGATTATATCGAGGGGATAACGGTCTATTCCAATAAAGGGAGGATCGTTTTTCCCGTACTGGAACCATTCGGCGGGTGGCTGGAAAAGAAAATCAATCGTCCGGGAGTCGCTGGTCAGTACGTTTATAAAGACTTGTACGAAAAGACACAAAGCGAAGCGGAACAGAATGCCGAGAAGAATAAGTTTTATCTGAAAGGAAGTTACAAATCGTCGTCCTCTTCCGAGATCTCCCTGGGAGGACAGGACATTGCTCAGGGCTCGGTGAAAGTACTTGCCGGTGGGGTGGAGTTGACAGAGAATATCGATTATGTGGTCGATTATACGATGGGGACTCTGAAGATTATGAACCAGTCATTGCTGGAAGCCGGTACACCGATTACGATTAAAAGTGAAAACCGTTCGATGTTCGGCATGCAAACCAAAACGCTGGTCGGGACACATCTCGACTATAAATTCAACGATAAACTGAATATCGGAGCAACGGTAATGCATATGAGCGAAAAGCCGTTGACCCATAAAGTGAATCTGGGAGAAGAACCTTTATCGAATACCATTTGGGGGTTGAACGCTACTTATAATACCGAGTCCGGTTTTCTGACCACTCTGATCGACAAATTACCTTTTGTACATACCAAAGCGAAATCCCACCTGACGATAGACACCGAGTTCGCCAGGTTTCAGCCGGGTACAGCCCGTGGAGCCGGTGGAAACGCTTACCTGGACGACTTCGAAGGAAGTAAGATTTCGTTGGATATGAAAGGGATAACGCAATGGAAACTGGCTTCTACCCCTCAGGATAATCTGTTTCCGGAAGGCAAGTCGGATAGTCTGGATTACGGCTACAACCGGGCAAAATTGGCCTGGTATATTGTCGATCCTATTTTTTACCGCATGTCGACGGCGACTCCTTCCCATATCCGGGCCGACAAGGAACAACGTTCTAACCATTTTGTCCGCGAAATCCGGCAGACGGAATTGTTCCCGGATAAGGATCTGGCTGTCGGGGATGTGAATATTATTCCTGCCCTCTCGGTGGCTTACTATCCGACGGAAAAAGGTCCCTACAACTTTACGACCGATGTCGACCGGGACGGTAAACTGCGTAATCCGGAGAAACGGTGGGGAGGAATGATGCGGAGTATCACTACCAGTGATTTCGAAACAGCCAACGTGCAGTATATCGAAATCTGGCTGATGGATCCTTTTGTATATGACAATCGGCACAAAGGCGGAGATGTATATTTCGATTTAGGTAATGTGTCGGAGGATATTTTGAAAGACGGCCGGAAAGCTTTTGAAAATGGACTGCCTGCCGGACCGGATATCCGTCATGTGGATACCACCCGCTGGGGACGAGTGCCGGGTGTACAGTCGATAACCAATGGATTCGATAACAACAGCCAGGCCCGGCGGTATCAGGATGTGGGGCTGGACGGGATGAACGATGAAGATGAGCGGATATTTTACGCAGCTTATCTGGAGACCTTGCGCCGGACTTTCGGAGAAAATTCGAAAGTATACCGGGAGGCCTGGAACGATCCGGCGGGGGATAATTATCATTTCTTCCGGGGATCGGATTACGATGCTTTGGAAACACCTGTATTGGAGCGCTATAAACAGTATAACGGGACGGAGGGTAACTCACCGACAGCCGATATGTCGCCCGAATCTTATCCGACAGCAGCCACCACCTTGCCTGATGTGGAAGATATCAACGGAGACAATACCCTGAATGAGACAGAAGCTTTTTTCCGCTATCACCTGGAACTCCGGCCGGAGAAAATGAAAGTCGGCGAAAATTTTATCACCAACATAACGACCTCTAGTGTCGAATTGCCTAATGGATCAACCGAGGAGATCAAATGGTATCAGATCAAAATACCGCTTTCGGCACATGAATCGGATTACGGGGGAATTTCCGATTTTAAATCTATCCGTTTTATGCGGATGCTGATGCGGGGGTTTCAGGATAGTATCGTGTTGAGAATGGCCTGTCTGGATTTGGTAAGAGACAATTGGCGGAAATACGAAGGAGCACTCGATGGACAGTTGACTTCGTCTGCCAGGACGGTTTTCGACATTTCGGTGGTCAATTTGGAAGAAAATGCTTCCCGGACACCGGTAAATTACGTGATGCCCCCTGAAATAGAACGGGTTGTGGATGCTTCTAATCCACAGTTGAGGGAACTGAATGAACAGGCATTGGCATTGAAAGTGATCGATCTGCCCGAAAATGATTCCCGGGCGGTATATAAGATGTTCGGCAAGGATCTGTTGCGGTATAAAACCCTGAAAATGGATGTGCATGCCGAGGCTGTCGAAGGATATCCCTTGCAGGACGACGAACTGACCTTGTTTTTGCGTTTGGGTAATGATAACGTAAACAACTACTATGAGTATGAGATTCCTTTAAAATTGACCTCACCCGGTTACTATACCTCCGATTATACCGGTAGGGAAGGGGTTTGGCCGTCGGCTAACCGGATCGAAATGCCGTTGAGCTGGTTTCAGACTTTGAAACAGAAAAGAAATACCGAATTGCGGACCGGAGACGGAGAGATCGATTACAGTGAAGTATACGAAATGTTGGTCGGAACGTTGGATCCGAATGCCGATATAGACAAATTGAATCATAAAGTCAGAGTGAAGGGTAAACCGACCTTAGGCAATGTAAAAAATATCGTGATCGGTATCCGTAATCCACAGGGAGAATCCAGCAAAGGCGAGCGTTCGGCCGAAGTATGGGTCAACGAACTTCGTTTGTCGGATTTCGATAACAAAGGAGGTTGGGCAGCTAATGCCCGGATTACGGCAAAATTAGCCGATGTGGCGACGATCAGTTTTGCCGGTAGCCGGATGACTCCCGGGTTTGGCAGTATTGAGCAGCATGCTGCTGAGATCGAAAGGGAGGATTTCCGTTCGATCGATTTTTCTACCAGTGTCGAATTCGGTAAGTTCTTTCCGGAAAGGTGGCGGTTGAGGATTCCGATGTATTATGCTTATTCGCGACAATCGACTTTACCGGAATACGATCCCCTCGATTCGGATATCCCTTTGGAGGTAGCCCTGGATAATGCAGCGAACCGGCATTTGCGCGATTCGATCAAACGTAATGCGGAAGATTATGTGATGCGCAAAAGCCTTAATTTTACGAACGTAGGGATAGAAAGTAAAGACGGTAAATCGCATTTTTTCGATTGGTCGAATCTGTCTCTGACTTATTCTTATAATAAATCCTTTGCCCGTAATGTCAACCTGGAAAGAGACCTGGAAAAAAATTACCGGGGACTGATCAGTTATATCTACAACGGGATGCCTCCAATAGTGGAGCCTTTCAAAAAATCGAAATCCAAGACATTGAATTCGAAATATTTGCGGTTGATCAAAGACTTTAATTTTTATTATATGCCTTCGATGTTTTCGATTACTTCGGATATTACCCGGAATTACCGGGAGGTAAAATCGAAGAATCTGGATAATCCGAATTTATTGATCGAACCTACTTATGATAAGGATTTTATGTGGACCCGGGATTATGCCTTTAAATTTAATCTGACCCGGAATCTGGTGGTCGATTTTCATGCGACGACACAGGCACGTATCGATGAGCCGGAGGGGATCGTCGACCGGCAGAGGGACCCCGAACGTTATCAGCAATGGAAAGATACCGTATGGAACAATATCCTCGACGGTGGGCGTCCGGTAAATTATAATCATGACTTTTCGGTCCAATATACCGTACCGGTCAATAAGTTACCATTTTTGGACTGGACCTCTTTGCAGCTAGGCTATTCGACCCGATACGATTGGCAGGCAGCTGCGGTGACAGCCGATTCGACGAATCTGGGGAATGTGATCCGGAATGCGAGTGCTTTGCAGATGAACGGAGATTTATCGTTGACATCACTTTACAATAAGTCTAAATTTTTGAGAGAAATGATACGGCCGCCCCGGAAACAGCGAGGGAAGAACGTGAAGTTCGAAACCGGAATGGATAAAGTACAAAAAGGAAAACCGGTCGTTGTACGGCATCGGTTGAAAACCGGCGATATACAAGCCCGCTTGACGGCTGCCGATGGAAAAAATATCAAATTGGGATATGAGTCGGTCGGTAGGAACAAGATCCGGATCAATTCTTCCGAGACTCTGGAAGGAGGTAAGCTGCTCGTGACCGGAACGGAAACTCCGCATGCCGGGGTGGGAAATGCGGTTGCCCGTTTTTTTGTAGGGATATTGACCGGATTCAAGACGCTGAGGAAGATAAAGGGACGACATTACCCGGTTTCCTGCCGGAAGCCCGCTGGCTCGGACAACAGAGCTATAACGGAAGTTCCGCTCCCGGGTTTAAGTTCCTGTTCGGCGGTTAGGATGAGAATTTCGGGTTGAAGGTGGCCGGGAAAGGATGGATAACCACCGATTCGACCCAAAATAATCCTTTCCTGATGAATGCTTCCCGTACGGTTTATGTGAGGGCTTTGTTCGAGCCGATAAAGAAATTGCGGGTTAACCTGACTTCGAATTGGAGCCGTTCCCGGAATAGCAGTGAATATATCGTTTATGACGGAGCCGATTTTCAGTCGCTCAATAAGATGTATTCCGGTAATTTCAGTATGTCGGCGATCGGACTGAAATCAGCTTTTTATAGTGTCGGGAATAATCCGGAGGCTTCGGCGGCTGTATATAACGAATTTCTGGAAGAACGGAAAAGAGTGGCCGCTCAACTGGCGAAACAGCGTTATGGGGCCGGTTATAATAAAGGAGATATTCCCTTACGTGATGCCAAAGGGCAGCTGACCGGTTTTTACGATGGATACGGGCCTACCTCACAGGATGTATTGATCGGTGCTTTCAACCGGACTTATGCTTCCAGTAAACATGACGGCCTGATTCCCGGGATTTGGGCGATGCGTCCGAATTGGAGGGTGGTGTATACCGGTTTGATCGATTTCGCCTTTATGAAAAAAGTATTCAAATCGATCAGTGTCAACCACAATTATATCTGTAAATACAATATCGGCTCGTTTGCCTCTAATCTGAAATATGCCGAAGATGCCCGGGATCTGCAAGACAATTGGATGTCACTGTTCGATGTGAATCTGGTTTCGATCAACGAACAATTCAATCCTCTGATCAGCATGGATATGGTGTGGGCCAACAATCTGACCACCCATTGGGATATCAACCGTCGCCGGGATGTGAGCCTGAGCCTGGTAAACGCTCAGTTGTCGGAAACCTCTAGCAACGAGATCGTTTTGGGACTGGGATACCGGTTTGGAAATCTTCCTATCTTCCTAAAAAGTAAGCAGTTGAACAACGATATCAATGTACAGTTCGATTTCAGTATCCGGAAAAACAATACCATCATCCGAAGAATAACCGAAAATGTAGATCAGTTGACGGCAGGGGAAAAAGTGATGTCTATCAAAGTATCCGCGGACTATACGTTTAATAACCGGTTGAATTTAAGGCTATTTTACGACCGGAAAGTCGATACTCCTTATCTCTCTCTTTCCTATCCTACCACCAATACTAATTTCGGTTTGAGTATCCGGTATACATTGATGCAGTAGAAGGGCCGGCTTGTAGAATTTTTTCAGGATATGGCTAACCGAAAGTATTAAATTTGCCCGGCTTACATTATCTTTGTAAGAAATTAAATGAGAAGATATGGAAATAAAGATTTTTGTAAATAATCCGTGGCAGGAGAATACGGTGGTTTTATATGACCGGACGGGGGAAGCCGTGATCATCGATTGCGGATGTTTTAGCGGTGAGGAAGAACGAAGATTGCAGGATTTTCTGTCGCAAAAGAAGTTGAAACCCGTGGCTTTGTTGGATACTCATTTGCATATCGATCATATCTTCGGGAATAATTTTATAAAAAATACGTATGGGCTGAGTGCTCAGGCCTCGAATGAAGATAATTTTCTGGTTGAGAACGCTGTGGAGTATGCCGCTATGCTCGGAGTTACGGGGATTACGCCGCCGCCTGCCGTAGGGAAATTTTTGAAAGACGGTGATCGGGTTCGTTTCGGAGAGTCGGAATTGGAAGTGATTGCTGTAGGCGGGCATTCGCCGGGAGGACTTTGTTATTATAGTTCTGCCGATCGATTATTGATTGCCGGAGATGTGTTATTTGCCGGAAGTGTCGGCCGTTCGGATTTGCCTGGAGGAAATGCGCGGGTACTGATAGAAGGCATTCGTAGAAAGTTATTGTGCTTACCCGATGAAGTAAAAGTGATTCCGGGACATGGGCCGGCAACTACCATCGGAGAGGAAAAAAGATACAATCCCTTTTTAAATTAAACGGTATGAAAATAGGAATTATAGTGGCCATGGGGGGGGAATTCCGCTTGGTGGAAGCTTTGTTGAGCGGGAAAAAAGAACAGGAAATACGGGGGTACCGCTATGTGACCGGACAGTTGGGGGAGAAGGAAATCGTCTTGACACAATGTGGTATCGGTAAGGTATGTGCAGCTGTCGGGACTGTCGAGATGATCCGGTATTTTTCGCCCGATTATATACTGAATACCGGAGTAGCCGGAGGGATTGATGCCCGGCTGAGGGTGATGGATATGGTCGTGGGGAAAGAAGTGGTATACCACGATGTGTGGTGTGGGACAGGTAACGAAATGGGACAGGTACAAGGTATGCCTGCGCGTTACAAGGCGGACAGCAAGTTATTGAGTGCGGCATTGTCGGTTACAAGTGATATTGCGTTATGTGAAGGACTGATTTGTAGTGGGGATCGGTTTATTACCGACCGGGTAGCTTTGGAAGGTATAAAAGAGAATTTCCCGGAGGGATTGGCCGTCGATATGGAAAGCGGAGCGATCGCACAGGTGTGTCATATGTATGCGACGCCTTTTTTGAGCTGCCGGATAATCAGCGATACGCCCGGGCAAGTAGAAAATCATGCTTTGCAATATCAGGATTTCTGGACTGCTGCGTCTGAAAAATCTTTTGAAATCTTGAAGCAGCTGGTGAATCAGGTTACTGAATAATCAACTAAAATCATAAATCATGAAAAAAATACCGAGCTTTTCAATCGATCATATTCATTTGTTGAGGGGAATATATGTCTCCCGTAAGGATTATCTGGGGGATCAGGTGGTGACGACTTTCGATATCCGGATGAAAGAACCCAATCGTGAACCTGCCTTAGGGTATGGTGAATTGCATACGATAGAACATTTAGCGGCAACTTTTCTGAGGAATCATCCGGTATGGGGAGAACGGATCGTTTTCTGGGGCCCGATGGGTTGCTGTACAGGAAATTATTTCCTGATGAAAGGAGATTTGCAGGCGAAAGATATTGTGGAACTGATGCGGGAAACATTTCGGTTTATCCGTGACTTCGAGGGGGAAGTTCCGGGAGCCGCTCCCCGGGATTGCGGGAATTATTTGCTGCATAATTTGCCTATGGCTAAATATGAAGCCGATAAATATTTAAGAGAGGTATTGGAGGTCATAGAAGAAAAAAATATGGTGTATCCTGAATAATATTCCGCTAATTGATTATATTTGTGATTATGTAGAAAACAAAGGTATATCTACATTAGATACGAGTAACGCGATTTTACAGTAAACGAAACCGCCAATTTTCAAACTGAACGTAAAATCGGATTATACTCACGTGCTATGCGTGGGCTTTTCCGATTTGGTTCAGTAGGTGCTTGGCGGTGCCTGTTTACTCAAATCAAAAGCTCCACGCATTTTTAATGAGGAGGAGCTGTAAAGACGGTTGCCTATGGAAAATCTTCCTCTTATTTTTAAACGGTATACTTCCGAAAACGGAGGTAAGGAATTATTGGGGGCGGTGGAGTTGAGGCTCGAATTGCCCGGAGAAACGGATGTTCGGTTGGGGATAACGGCTATTACTTTTCTGGTGGACTGGGGGGACGGTGAATCCGATCATTCGGCAGCGCATCATTATGAACAGGCCGGATACTATCGGGTGCGGGTGGTGGGTACAGCTATCAGTCAGTTGGATGTATCCAAATGCCATCTAACCGAATTGAAGCTGGATAAGTGTCCCTTGCTGGAAAATCTGAACTGTGCTTATAATCGGTTGATCACGCTCGAATTGGTTTGTTGTCCGAAGCTGAAACTTTTGAATTGTTCCGGGAATCGGTTATCGGTGTTGCGTTCAAGATGTAACCGGGAACTGGTGTATCTGGACTGTAGCGACAATGTTTTGCAAAGTCTGGAGTTGGATGCTTGTCCGGATCTGCTGTACTTATTTTGTTTTTCGAATCGGCTGCATTCCTTGTACCTGGGTGGGTGCGACGACCTGGTCTGTGTAGATATCGGTGGTAATGGTTTCGAGGCAGAGGCGTTGAATCAGCTTTTTAGTTCTTTACCTGCTTTTACCGAAGGAAGAGAGGCCACTATCCGGTTCGAACAGCCCAATGGAAGTGAGCGGAAGTGCCGGATGGAACTTCTGCACGCTAAAGGCTGGAAAGTGGTCTGAATTTTATTCCGGTTGCAGATCGACAGGTTTATAGTTTTGCCGGTCGAGGCGGTCGGTGGTGTTGGCACAATGAATTCCCCGGTCTTTCATGGCTTTGTTTTTGCCGATATGTGTTTCGGGAAATTTCCCGTTTTTCCTGAATAATATATTGATACCCAGGCCTACTAAAGCCAGACCTAAGAGAATGGCAACGATGATGAAGATGGTAAATAGCATAATATTACTTTTAGTTGTTTATACAAAGTTACTGTATAAAAAGAAAGGATTAAACATTACTTCTGGAAAAAAAAACTTAAAATGTAGTTTTGTTTCTTAGGATTTTTCTACATTTGAAACGTGAAAGGCGGCAAAGCGTGGTTGTAACCGGGAATAATCCGGAGAAAAAGTTAAGTTCAATAAACATTTCTGAATATTAAATTTATTTGATGATGGAAGAATACGGAAAAAATGAGGGATTTGACATGAATGAAGACCGGGAAGAGGTTTATTCAAAGGCAGTGAAAGCCGGCAAAAGAACTTATTTCTTTGATGTAAAGGCTACACGTAACAATGACTACTACCTGACCATTACAGAGAGTAAAAAGAAATTCGATAAAGATGGTGTTTCGAGCTATGAGAAACATAAAATTTTCTTGTACAAGGAAGATTTCGAGAAGTTTGCCGAAGGATTGGAAGATGCTGTTGCTGTCGTAAAATCTGCTTTAGAAGGGAAATTACCTGAAACTAATTAAAAAAGTAAAAAGTAAAAGGTAAAAAGTAAAAAGTGTTCATCGCATTTTTTACCTTTTACCTTTTATTATTACCTTTTACTTTGTAATATGGCTAAGAAAGAAGTAGTTCAAGATATTTTTAATAATATCGCCCCGAAATACGATTTGCTGAATCATCTGTTGTCGATGAATATCGACAAGGGGTGGAGACGGAAAGCGATGAGCTGCATCGGAGAACAGGAGAAGGGATGCTTATTGGATGTTGCCTGTGGTACAGGTGATTTTTCTATTGCAGCGCACCGGGCCGGAGTGAAGCAAGTGACGGGAATAGATATCTCGGAAAATATGGTGGAGATCGGAAAGAAAAAGGTCGGCGATCTGCATCTTGCTGATGCCATTGAGTTGAAGACCGGGGATTGCGAACATATGGAGTTTGCAACCGGGATGTTCGATGTGGTGACGGTGGCTTTCGGTGTGCGTAATTTCGAGCATCTGGAGTTGGGATTACAGGAAATGTACAGGGTATTGAAAACGGGGGGGAAAGTGATTATTCTCGAGTTCTCTATGCCGGAGCATTTTCCGATGAAACAGTTGTACCGCTTTTATTTTTGTCATATTCTTCCGACGATCGGGGGATGGATTTCAGGGAATAAAGGAGCCTATACTTATCTGCCCGAATCGGTAATGAAATTTCCTCAGGGCGAAACGTTCCTGCAAATTATGCGGGACTGTGGTTTTCAGCATCCGGTCCGGCGGAAACTGAGCTTCGGTATCGCCAGCTTGTATGTCGGAGAAAAATGATTTTTTCGTCGGTCAAAAATGGAAAGCTCCCCAACCTGCCAAAAGTGTAAACAGCAGAGTAGAAAGGGATAATACCTTCAATTGCGGGTCCAACCCGCGACCTTCCGCTTGGACTACTTTTTTCAAATGGATCAGAAAGAGAGGGAGGGTGAACCAAAAGATAAAATGAAAAGGCCTGAATCCGCATAAGCCCATATAGCTACTCATTGCAACGAATGCTCCGATGATCAGGCAGAAATGATATATTTTGGCTTTGGAGATCCCCAGTATCACCGGTAAAGTACGTTTACCACAAAGCCGGTCGTTTTCGATATCGCGCATATTATTCAGGTTCAATACACCTGTCGATAACAGACCGACAGCAGTGGCAGGTAGAAAGATACTGATCGATAACCGATGAGTCATTAGAAAATAGGCCCCGCAGACACTGAGTAATCCGAAAAATAAAAAGACAAAGACATCTCCCAGACCATGATAGCCGTAAGCATTTTTGCCGACCGTGTATTTGATGGCGGCAACGATTGAAGCGGCTCCCAGCATCAGCATAATCAGTCCGTCTGTGCTCAGCAAACTTTCAAAAGCGGTGGAGACCAGAGCAGTCCCGGATAAAACGGATAGCAGGACGAAAAGTAAAATCGTTCGTTTAAATTCTTTCAGGGACAGGGCTCCCGACTGAATGCTCCGGATGGGGCCCAAACGCTCCTCATTATCCGTACCTTTTTGTAGGTCACCTAATTCGTTGGCCAGGTTGGATAAAATTTGAAGACAAAGGGTGGTCACTACTGCTAATAGAAAAGGAGCCCAGTTGAAATAACCTTCCGAGGCAGCTAAAAGAGTTCCTAAAAAGATTCCGGATAAAGAAAGAGGTAAAGTCCTCAATCGAAAACTGGCGATATAATATTTTATTTTAGACATTTTAAGGGAATAAATATGCTGTCGATAATCGGGAAACAAAATTACAAATAATTTCGGGAGATGAAAAAGAGAGTTGAAAAGAGTTGCTGAGTTATTGAGTTGCTGAGTTATTGAGTTATTGAGTTGCTGAGTTATTGAGTTGCAAAGGAGGGGGGAGAGTTGATAAAAAAGATTCGAGTTGTTGGAGAGGGGGGAGTGGAAGATAGGGTTTGAAAGGGGACTGATCCTTGAAAGTTTACAAATTTTTGATGGGTGAACCTTCGGAATAGAATCCGGAAGGTAGTTCCGCTAATCAGAACCGAAGGTTCTCCAATCAGAGGCCTCGCCGATCAGGCTTGAAAAGCCATCAGTCTTATAGGTTTGTCCGGTTGATCGGCATGGTCATACAACGGGCGCCACCGCCACCGCGGGGAAGTTCGGAGCCGTCGATGGTAATTACATATTTTTCGTAAGCACCCGGATTGACTTTGCCGTCGATGAAGTCATTGGCCCGGATGATTTCGAATCCTGCATGATTCATGGCTTCCATCGTGTAATTGTTGCGGGCGTATCCCAGGACCTGACCAGGACCGACGGCGAAGAAATTGGCTCCGCTATGCCATTGTTCGCGTTCCTGATTCCAGTCGTCGCTACCACCACAAAGTACGGGCTCCAGATCCATACCCAGTTTTTTCAGGGCAGAGAGTAAGTTCTTTTCACTGCGGATACTCTGGAGTTTTCCATTCTGGATCTTGATGTGGACGGTTTGATAGCTTCCCGGATTCAGAATCAGCGGTTCGAAAGCCATACATTTATCCTGATCTAATAAGGTAAATACCATATCCAGATGGATGAAGGATTCCGGTGTATGAGGCAGTTGCTGCACAATAATATGTTGTGCTTTTTCACTTTTCCGGCGAATAAACTCGTTGATCAGCATATCGATCGCCTGGGTGCTGGTACGGGCACCGTTTCCGATAACTAAAATATCGTCGCGGGCAATCAAAACGTCACCACCTTCTATGGTACGTACTCTTTGAGTACTACCGGAAATGGGAGGAATAGTCAGCGTTTGAGTTTTAAATTCGGGGGTAAAATCGAAAATAGACTGCATGATCACCGATTCCCGGTCACGAATGGAATTGGCCATACGACCGATTAACACTTCGTTGTACATACTCATAGAAGCATCACGGGTGAAAAAGAAATTGTGCATGGGACGTAATGCAAACCAGTCTTTACTCAAAAACTTCGTCAGATTGTCCTTGACCATTTCTACTCCTTCGATCAATAGGCGGGAAAGATTTTCTGCATTTTCTTCCAGTAATTGTTCTTTCAGGCTGCCTTTCGGAGATTTTTCACCGATAAACGGTTCGATCCGCTCGATCCGGTCGAGCACTTCCTGTTTGATCTTATCGTCTTTCAGAATATTACACAACAGGTCTTTGACTTCATAAGTCTTCGTCAGTTTGGATAAAACTCCCGAAATTTGTTTGTATTCTTTCCGGGCAATCGAAAGATTGATAATATCACTGTATAAAGCTCTTTCAGCATTTTCGGGGGTCATGTTTTCTACTTCTTCGCCGGGAGTATGGATGATGACTCCGTTTAATTTCCCGATTTCTGACTGAACGTTTACTTCAACGATTGGATTCATATGATTATAATTTATTTTTTGCAGTTATATGAAACTACTCTGTCCCTTATCTGTTTCAGATACATGACATTCGGAACCGAGGGTTTCATAGATTAAAAGTTTGTATTCCGTTGTTTTCTACTTTAAGTATCGTTACAAAAATAGCACATAAATGATTAGTAACCTTATATTTACAGGTTATAATTATGCAAAAGGCAAAAATAATTATGCAGAGAAAAGGACTATCCGAGTCCGGTTAAAATCAGGCGGCCGGTGATCAGATAAATGTTCAGACCGATGATATCGTTGGTCAGAGTAATAAACGGACCTGTCGCTAAGGCCGGATCGATTTTCATCCGGTTTAATAAAAGCGGGAAGGCCGTACCGAAAATAGATGCGAAGAGGATAACGACAAAAAGCGATAGCGTTACCGTGATGGGCATGGCCAGAGTTTGCATCCCGAAACACAAAGTCAGCAAGAATATGATAGAGGAACAAATCGTGGCATTGATCAGAGCTCCTCCGATTTCTTTTACGATATTCTGAAAGCCATGTTTCAGGCTCAATGAATTGGAAGCCAAGCCTTTTACGACGATGGCCGACCTCCCATGGCAGTGATGACCGGAATAAACATCGCTGTAACCGGAAATAAAGCGATTTCCGCCTCGTAGCGGGAAATCATCCAGGCCGATACCATTCCTCCGAACAGGGCGATGATCAGCCAGGGGAGCCGGGCTTTGGTCTGTGCCCAGATGCTATCCGAAGATTCTACATCCTGCGAGATACCGGACATCATCTGGTAATCCTTGTCTGCCTCTTCACGGATAAAGTCGACTACGTCGTCGATGGTGATTCGTCCGACTAAGCGGCCTACCTGATCGATTACCGGGATGGCGACCAGGTCGTATTTTTGCATAATCAAAGCCACTGATTCCGCGGGTTCGTCGGTTTTGACCGAGATAATGTCAGGATAGTAAAGATTACTGATTTTTGCCGAGGTAGGGGCGGTAATGATTTTTTTCAGGGATAAACGTCCTTTTAGCTTGTTGTCGTCGTCGACTACATATATATTGTATATTTCATCCAGATTTTCAGCTTGACGGCTGACTTCCCGCAGACAGGTCAGGACGGTCCAGTTTTCATTTACCATCACCAGCTCTTTGGCCATTAACCCTCCGGCCGTATCCTCGTCATAATGCAACAAATCGACAATATCTCCTGCCTGTTCGAGGTCCTCCATATGCGACAACACTTCGTGTTGCTGTTCGTTAGGCATGCTCGCTACCAGATCGGCGGCATCATCCGAGTCCATATTGTCGATAAAACGACGGGCGATAGTTTCTGCCGGAAAAGATTCGATAAAATGTACTCTTTCCTCTTCGTCGATTTCTGCCAGTACGTCTCCTGCTTTTTCGTTATCCAGCAACAAGAATACGAATTGTGCCCTTTCATTATTCAGCTCCTCCAGGATTTCTGCTATATCTGCGGGGTGAAGCCCGGCAATTTGTTTGCTGACCTCGGTCTTGTTGCCGGCATCGATCAGTTCTTCCAACTGACTCAGAAATTCGTGGGTTAATTCAAATTGTTGCATCCTGAAAATTTTAGATCGTCGTTTTATGCTTTATCGCCAATGTTCCTGTTTTTCTCGATATCCTGGCAGAGCTGGAGGAAGTCGGTAATACCGAGCTGTTCAGGCCGTAAATTCAGATAGGGAGAGTCGAATCCCGGAGGAATGATCCCGCGGATTGAATTCCTGAGTGTCTTCCGGCGTTGATTGAACCCTGTTTTTACGACATTGAAGAATAGTTTCTCTTCACATCCCAGTTCCACGCGTTCGTTCCGGGTCAACCGGATGACTGCCGATTTGACTTTAGGCGGATCGAAAACCTTCTCCCCTACGGTGAATAGATATTCGATGTGATAGAATGCTTGAAGAAAGACACTTAAAATGCCATATGTTTTGCTACCCGGAGAGGCTGCAATCCGTTCGGCCACTTCTTTTTGTATCATACAGACCACCTGACGGACCAAATGCCGGTTTTCAATGATCCGGAAGAAAATTTGCGATGAGATATTGTAAGGTAGATTGCCGATCACAGAGAAAGGTTCCTGATAATATTGGCGGATATCTGTTTTCAGAAAATCTCCGTATAGAATCCGGTCCTGATATTCCGATAATTCCTGATGCAGATAATCGATCGATTCCTGATCGATATCGATGGCCCGGACCGAAAATGCCGGATTGGCGAAAAGATGGCGGGTAAGTACACCCATCCCCGGACCGATTTCCAGTATATCCCGGGTGACAGGAAGTAAACTATCCGTAATTTTCCGTGCAATATTCTGGTCACGCAGAAAATGCTGTCCCAGACTTTTTTTAGCTCTGACAATACTCATGTTACAAAAGTATACAATTTCGGCGGAAAACGGTTTGGGCATGGGCATATTTTTGTACATTTGCAAACAATTTTATAAACCGATTTTCGTATGCACCCTCTTGTAAAAAATACGATAAAATTTTTTTTATTTCTGGCCGTATCGGCCTTTTTATTCTGGTTGGTCTACCGGGATCAGAATTGGGATGAATTGCTGACAGTGCTTAAAGAAGATGTGAATTATTTCTGGATCGGAGTAGCTTGTGTTATGGGGATTGCCAGTCACGTCAGCCGGGCCCTGCGGTGGCAGTTGCTGACCGCATCTATGGGGTATAGGATTTCTTTCGGGAATAGTTTTATGGGGGTGATGATCGGATATTTCGCCAATTTGGCTATCCCGCGGATGGGCGAGTTTACCCGTTGTGGGGTAGTCAGTAAATATGAGGAAGTTCCTTTTTCTAAATTATTGGGTACGGTTGTGACCGAACGGGTAATCGATATGATGATTTTATTGTTCCTGACCTTGATTGTCGTCATTACCCAGTTTAAACAAGTCGGTATTTTTTTAGATAATAATCAGGAGATTGAAGAGAAGGTGGTGAATATGTTCCATTCTTCATGGATGTTGTTGGTGTTGGTTGTTTTGGCGGCTGTCGGTTGGTTGTTTTGGCGGTTGATCCGTAAAACTCGTTTTAAAGAACGGATTCATTCTTTTTTTAAAGGACTGAAAGAAGGGTTGCTTAGTGTGAAAGATGTGCGACACAAAGGATTGTTCGTTTTTTATTCCTTATTTATCTGGTTGATGTATTTCCTGATGTTTTATGTCTGCTTCTTCTGTTTTCAGTTTACTTCGCATTTGGGGGCACTGGTCGGGTTGACTATTTTCGTTCTTTCGAGTTATGGTATGGTGGCTCCTGTACAGGGAGGTATCGGGGCCTGGCATTTTATGGTTATAGCAGCTTTGATGATTTATTTGCCGCATACCCCGAATATCGAAAGCATGGCCAAAACTTTTGCTCTATTGACCCACGGTACAATGACGTTGTTATATATCGTGGTCGGTGTGATTTGTGTAATCTTGCTGCCGCTTTATAATAATGCCGCAGGAAAACAGGGAAAGGATCGGAGGTAAGTTAATTATTTTGACTATGGACACAGTGAATTTGATATATGATTATTTTCCGGAACTGACGGAGGAACAACGGGAACGTTTTGCTCGTCTGGAAGGTTTGTATCGGGAATGGAATGAAAAGATAAACGTGATTTCCCGCAAAGATATGGATGAGTTTTGGGTACATCATGTGTTGCATTCACTGGCGATCGCAAAGATCATCCGTTTTGCTCCCGGGACTCGGGTGATGGATGTCGGTACAGGAGGAGGATTCCCGGGGATTCCTTTGGCTATTTTGTTTCCTGAGGTAAATTTCTATCTGATCGATTCCATCGGCAAAAAGATAAAAGTCGTGGAAGGGATTCGGGATGCTTTGGGGTTACAGCATGTCAGGACCGAGCAGATCCGCGTGGAAAATGTTGCGGAACAACAGGATTTTATTGTCAGCCGGGCTGTGACAGCTTTTCCTGCCTTTGTCAAACTGATCCGGGGAAAGATCCGGAAGGACTCGGCCCATTCCCTGGACAATGGAGTGATCTATTTAAAAGGAGGAGATTTTGAGGAAGAAATTGCACCTTTCCGTTCTAAAGTGAAAATCTATTCCATTCCTGACTTTTTTTCGGAAGATTTTTTTGAAACCAAGAAAATCATCTATTTGAAGAATTAGTTCTTTCAATATTTTTTTATTTTTGCCGTACTATATGAGGTGTAAAGATGAACAGGAAATATTGACCTTGATTAGTTGCGGTAATCCGGATGGACTAAAAAGCCTTTTTGATCTTTATTATAAGCCTCTTTGTATTTTTGCTATGAACTTTCTGGATTCTTTCGGTGAGTCGGAAGATATCGTCCAAGACTTGTTTGTGAAGTTTTGGGAAAAATATAAAGATAAACAGTTCGAGGGATCGTTGAGGGCTTATTTTTTTACTGCTGTCCGGCATAATTGCGCGAAGGTGTTAAAATTGAAGAACCGCTATAATTTACAGTTGGAAGAGGAATATATCGACGAACCGGTGTATTCCGAAGAGGAGTTTGAGGGAGAGTGCCGGAAATTATATGCCGAAATAGCCCGTCTTCCCGAACAATGCCGGAAAGTGTTCGAGCTGATCGTATTAAAAGATATGAAATACAAAGAAGTGGCTGACTTTCTCGGTTTATCTGTGAATACCGTAAAGACTCATTTTGCCCGTGCATTGAAACAATTGCGCAGTTCTCTTCAAATTCTGCTTGTTTTCTTACTTCGGAAATAGCGATCGGGGTATCGCTGAAAAGCCTTGGGGGATAGGTTATCCGTAAATTGCCTTTTCGGGTAAATTATTTTTTTCGAAAAAAAAATTTCATTTCATTCACCCATTTTAATCTTTTTGAGCTTTAGGTAATAGAAACGTTTTCTAAATAAATCGTCTGTGCGCAGGATAAATTTAAAATCGAAAGCAATGAATGAAGAGGAATTAGTCTCTTATGTGGTTCGCTATTGTAAACATGAATTATCGGAAGAAGAATACCGGTTTTTACAACGGTGGTTGGAGGAAAAACAGGAAAATCGGCAAACTTTCCGGGAATGGGTGAGAACTTATAGACAAGGGCGTAAGGTGGGGTGTTGGGATGGGATTCAGGAGGAGCAGGCCTGGAAGCAAATATCCTGCCGTCTCTCTGCCTCGCCCCGGAAGAGACGTCGCTTATGGAAGGAATGGTGGAAACAAGTTGCAATACTGATCCTTTTATTGGGTAGCGGATTATTGTATTATTCGTTGCAACAGTTACAGGAAAGTCGGGAGACCGCTTTGTCTCAGATCGTTCCGGGTAGCCGAAAGGCGGTGTTGCGTTTGTCGGATGGGCGGGAAGTTACACTGGAAAAAGAGACTACCTGCGTATTGACCGAGGAAGACGGTACCCGGATTTCAGTCGGAGGGCAGGAGCATATCGTTTATCAGGCTGTAAGCCAGGAACAGGAAAAATTGGCTTATAATACAATTACCGTGCCCCGGGGCGGGGAATATTCCCTGGTATTGTCGGACGGTACACGGGTGTGGCTGAATGCGGAAACCGAACTGACTTATCCCACGGTTTTTGGCAAGGGAGAGAGAAAATTGATGCTGAAAGGGGAAGCTTGTTTCGAAGTAGTAACAGATACAGCCCGTCCTTTTATTGTCGAGAGTTTCTACAATCGCGTCGAGGTGTTGGGTACGCGCTTTAATGTTTCTGCTTATACCGGTAAAAGTGCGGTGAAAACTACTTTGTTGAGGGGAAAGGTCAAAGTGTCGAATAGAAAAGGACAGTTGGTCTTGTCACCGGGCGAACAAGCCGTTTGCCTGGAAGAAGAAATAGAAAAATGTGAAGTCGATGCCCGGGCTGTGGCTGCCTGGGTAGACGGAACTTTTGAATTTGAAAACATGTC
>OGCQ01002478.1_pt1 | contig 18811 bp, 11 predicted proteins | sample 1570161 | NCBI WGS metagenome assembly OGCQ01 (sample SAMEA4384402, study PRJEB24528) | human gut metagenome
CCACATACACCGCAAAGCATACTGTTTTCTGATGATTTGTATAAACGTTTGTCACTCATAATTCATTTCCTCCTTAAATCCAGCGGATAAAATCATCCGCTTCGCTACTTGCTCATAACCGAATAACTGCTTAATTCGGTTAAATACTACTTTTATTTCTACCCGTCAGAGTGTATACTCCTCAGAATGTCTACAAATCCCTGTGCTCTTTCCCGGAGAAATTCACTGATACATTTCCCATACCGCACTCCAGATCCAGTTTCCTGTCTGCACCTGTATTGGAAATGCTTTTCTCTCTGCCAAGTCCACTGTAGGAATCAGAACCTACATCCAGATTTCCCACGCCACATTCCAGATCATAATTATAATTCTCCTGAGTACCGGTCATTGTAAGATCCAGTTCCCCAAGACCGCATTCTCCAGATATTTTCTTTGCACTCAGATCTGCAAATGTCATACTTCCGGTTCCGATTTCCAGATCTGCTTCTTCTGCAGTCACCGGATTCTTGCTGTCAAATTCCCCGGCTCCCATTTCCACACTCAGCTTCTCTGTCTCAATATCTCGGTTCAGATAAACAGTACCTGCACCCATCTCAATCTCCAACTCCTGAAGCTTAACGTCTTTCGGATAGGAGATACACACCTTTCTGGTTTTAGACAACTTTTTCGTGCTTCTGACCTTAAGAGTATCTGAACTTTCTTTTACTGTCACATTCTTTCCATTATCATCATAGACTCTGACACAGAAACTGTCACCCTCTTCCAGAATCAGCTCATCGTACTTCAGCTCTATATCTAGCTTTGTGGGCTGATATTTTAGCTGATATACAGTGCCATCTGTCGATCTTTCATTTCCCACTACTGCAGGCTCCATGTCTTTCTGTCCCATTTCCGTACTATATTCCATCCCATCATGTTCAATATGGTCCTCATAATCGTCATCGATATCATCATAGTCATCATGGTCATCATCGTTATCAACATAGTCATCATGGTCATCATCCCACTCTGTCATCCTGAGAATCCGCTTCAGACTGTTCACCCCTGTCAGTTCCGACATACTGGCTCCCATAACACCACCGGCAGCAGTCAATCCGATTCCTGCTGCAGCAAAAATCCCTGCTGCGATCAGCATTCCTTTCGTAAATTTCTTCATTTCACCGCCTCCCCTCTCTTCCTGTAAAGCAGCCTGTTAAAAAAGTCAGTCATTTTCCGGAACCACTTAGGTACGATCCGTATTGCAATACTAATCAGTCCCAAAACCATAAGGATTGCCAACGCGATCATCAGACAGCCAATTCCTATGGTCATGACTCCGGTTCCGGTCATCACCACGCAAAGGCCTATTCCTGCCACAATAGCAGCAAATCCACCAATCAATAAAGCAACCGCACCTATGCCCAGTCCAACGATCAGCCAGAAGGGAAGCAACAAAATGCCAACTGCCAAAGACAGGATTCCGCCAACAGCTCCCTTAACAAAAGGAGAAATAAAAACCAGCAGGATCACTGCCAGGATCAGCGCTGCCTGGTTTCCCTTCCTGAAAAAGCGCTTCTCTTTCCCGTATTTTTCAGGCATCTGCTCTGTTTCTTTTGCCCGTGCATCCTCATAACCATGCTCTGTATATTCTCCATACTCATAACCCTTTTCAGGATCCTTCAGATCTGCCTTAATGATTGCCGCAACCTTCTCAGGACTTCCAAGGTCCCTGATCACCGAAGCCTCATTCTCAATTCCCGCATCATCGAAATAATTATTATAAAACTCAAGGGCATCCTGCCTCTCTGTCTCAGAAATATCCGCAAGCAGCTCCTCCAGCTCCCGCATAAACTGCGCCCTGTCCATCATCCAATTCCTCCCTCGTCAACACCGTCTGCCCTCACATTCTGTCCATCAAGAACACCTGTGATCTTCGACGAATAAATTTCCCATTCAGCCCTGTACAGGCTCAACTGAGCAGCCCCCTTCTCCGTCAGCTTATAATATCTCCGGTTTCTCCCGGCAAAGGCCATATCATAAACCTCCAGACAATCATCCTTCTGCAATCGCCTCAGTACCGGATACAAGGTAGATTCTGAAATTTCCAGAACTCCCCGTACATCCTGAGTAATCTTATAACCATAGGTCCCTTCCTTTTCCTTGGAAACCACAGCCAGAACAATCGCATCCAGAAGCGCCGCACCCGTATTAAAAACCATATGCACACTCCCTTGTCTCATTAACACCCTGCACATACATCTGCCACATTGAAGTCCAGTTATTCCGTTCTTAGTAACGAAATCTATCCAGTCCAGTACATATTATACAGCAGTGCAATATTGTTTTGTTGCTGATATTATATGTCGTATAATATAATTTTGTCAATACTATTTAGCAAAAATATCTTTTCTATTATAATAAACGAAATGGATACTCTGGTTTTTACAGAGTGTTAGGATTATGACAAGGGGACGCCGTGTGAAAGATATCTATACTGGTTCGGTTCCGGGGTCTAAGTAATTCTATGTCTGTGAAAATCTGCTAAAAACATGAGAAAAAAAGCGCAAACTCGCTTCGCTCAGACAGTGCGGCTTTTTTTCTCATAACGCAGATTTTCACAGCCTAAGAATTACTAAGACCCCTGCACAGAGGAACCAGCATAGATATCTTTCACACGGCTGTATATTGGTATACGTGATTAACGAAACTTTCTCTGTCTCCTTGTTTTTTTCAATGTAATTTGATAATTAATTTTAACGAAAGAAAGGGCTTCACACATTATGACAATAACTACTCCCCTCCACCCCGCCTTCCTGGCACGCATGCAGGAAATGCTTTCTGCTCAGGAATACACCGCCTTCTTAGAGAGCTTTAACGCCCCCCGCACCTATGGCCTGCGGGTAAACACCTCAAAAATCTCCTGTGAAGAATTCCAAAAACTCTGCCCGTTTCCAGTAAAACCAATCCCCTGGATCCCCAACGGATATTTCTATGATGAGGATACCCGCCCTTCCAGATGCGCATATTACCAGGCCGGTCTCTATTACCTCCAGGAGCCAAGTGCCATGACCCCAGCCTCCCGTATTCCCATCGAACCTGGTGACAAAGTCCTGGATCTCTGCGCGGCCCCTGGCGGAAAGGCAACTGCAGCAGGAGCTGCCCTTCAGGGACAGGGACTTCTGGTAGCCAACGATATCAGCACCTCCCGTGCCAGAGCACTTCTGCGTAATCTGGAACTTTTCGGAATCCCCAATATTTTCGTAGCAAACGAGACACCGGCAAAGCTAACCAAGACATTCCCGGAATTTTTTGACAAGATCATCCTGGATGCCCCATGCTCCGGCGAAGGAATGTTCCGCAAGGAGGAAGCCCTTGCAAAGGACTGGACTCCAGAAAAATCCCAGGAGCTTTCTGAAATCCAGAAAGAGCTTGTGCTTCAGGCAGCAGATATGCTTCGCCCAGGTGGACTCTTACTTTATTCCACCTGTACCTTCGCCCCTGTGGAAGACGAACAGACCGTGGCTTATCTTCTGGAAAACCGCCCGGATATGGAACTGGCAGAAATGGAAAACTATGAGGGATTTTCCCAGGGTGTGCCGGAATGGGGAAATGGCAATCCGGAGCTGACCAAGTGCATCCGCATTTTCCCCCATAAAATGAACGGGGAAGGCCACTTCCTGGCTCTCTTCCATAAAAAAGGACAATCCATACAGGAAAGCAGCCGTCCACACACAAAGCCTGATAAAAATGCTTTCCCGTTGATTGAAGAATTCCTAAATGAAATTGGTCTGAAAACTCTGGGCGGCCAGCCCTTTGACTGGGAGCGGGTAGAGGTTCGCAAGGACAAAGTCTATTATCTGCCACCTGTACTTTCTGATTTCCGCGGAATCACCTTCCTCCGAAACGGATTATACCTGGGTGACCTTAAGAAAAATCGTTTTGAACCCTCTCAGCCTCTGGCACTGGCCATCCGCAAAGGGGAGGCGGAAGCTGTGATTTCTCTTCCTGTCTCTGATGAAAGACTCACCCGCTATCTGAAGGGTGAGACCTTAAACATTGAGCCTGAAGAAGCAACCCACAAAAAAGGATGGCATCTTCTCTGTGCAGATGGATATCCGGTAGGCTTCGGAAAGCTGGTCAACCAGATCCTGAAAAATAAATATCCGGCAGGATGGCGCGTATAATACGCGCTTCTCCCTGCCGGATATCTTTTTATCCAAACACCTTCTGCAATCCAAAAGCAGATATTTTTATGAATTTTTATTTTTCCTGCAATACAATCTCTTTATGCAGGGTAAAGGAATAAATAATCTTTTCTTTTACTTTTTTCCCGGTCATCCTCTCCAGCGCCTGGGCATAATCTTCCAGCTGCACATGATACAGATCGATCAGCTTCTGTTCCTGCCCCCTTCTCACTCTGTCTGTTTTGTAATCTACCAGAACAATCTCACCGTCCTCTACAAAATATGCATCAATGATTCCCTGCACCAGTACTGTTTCCCCTTGCCACAAATCATCCAGCATAGCTGCGCTTCTCTGAATCACAAAGGGCTGCTCTCTGTAAAGCCTCCTCTGCACAGCCGCATTTTTCATCCTCTGTCCCAGTCCGGAATCTACAAATCTCCGAATATCTAAAATACGGATACAATCTCTTTCCTGCTCTGACAGTTTCTGGCTTTCCACCAGTCTCTCCAGCTGTTTCTTCAGCTGTCCGTCTGTTTCTACCTGCAAATAGTCCAGACACTCCATTACCCGATGATAAGCAGTACCCCGGGCAGCTCCCCTGTATTCTTCACCGGAAGCTTTCATAAATCCGGGCACAGGCATCTCTGCCTCTGTTTCTGTATCCCCCGGCACCATCTGCAGAACCTCATTGTCCTGCCAGCCTCTCTTCTTTAACTCAGATACACTGACCTTCACAGGAATATCTTCCAGGTATCGGAAGGGATATACATAGGAAAAACGTTCTTCGATCTCCTCTCTCACTTTTGCATCATAAATCTGTTCCGGGTTCCAGTTTTTCAGTATTTCTTCCTGCATCTGGTTTCCTGTCTGAAGAAGGATCTCCTCCTCTGTCATCTGGCGAAGGGTGATCTTTCTTATGTTAAAGTCCGCAGGGTCATCATAAAAACCTTCTACCCTGTGCATGGGCACACCGTATTCTCCAAACAGCTCTGTCATGGACCTGTGTCTGGCCAGGGCCGGCAGTACAAAATCCCAGTAATTTCTGGCCTTTAACCGTACTCCCAGCGGAAGCACCTGCCCCTCTTCCTCCAGAAATCCGGCCAGGGACGGAATACGTTTATCCAGTTTTCCCACAGCTCCTGTAAGGATCAGTTTCTCTTTTGCCCTGGTCATAGCCACATACAGTACTCGCAGCTCCTCTCCCAGACTTTCCTTGAGAAGCTCTCTTCGTACCATCTGTTTATTCAGGGAGGACGCAATGATTCTTTTTTCCGGAAGTATTGCATCTGTCCCCAGTCCCAGCTCCGGATGGATCAGCAATCTGGCATTCAGATCCTGGAAATTAAACTGTTTTCCCATTCCTGCCGCAAACACCACAGGAAATTCCAATCCTTTGCTTTTATGAATGGTCATAATTTCTACCGCTGTACTTCCTGCACCTGCCAGATTGACTTCTCCGTAATCCACTTCATAAGCCTGAAGCTGTTCAATATAGCGGACAAAATTAAACAACCCTCTATAGCTGGTCTTTTCATAGGCCATAGCCTTTTCCACCAGCATGGAGAGATTTGCATATCTCTGCTCTCCTCCCGGAAGTGCCCTGGCATAATTTCCATAACCGGTTTCTTTCAATATGAAAAGGATCAGCTGGTGCACCGGAGTATAGGTTGCCATATTTCTCACCTTCTCTAGCAGTTCCAGAAATCTCTGCAGCTTTTCCATCAAAGGCTTCTCTGCAGCATCGTATCCTTCTTCCCGGCTTTTCACATATTGTTCTACACTGTCCCACAAAAGTCCCTGTGGATACAGAACCCTGATCTGGGCCAGTTCCTGGGAAGTGCATCCCACCATAGGCGAACGGAGCACTCCGGTAAGTGGGATATCCTGAAGGGGATTGTCACACACCTTCAGATAATTCAGCACAGTAATGATTTCCAGAGCAGAGAAATATCCGGTTCTGGAAGTGCAGTACACAGGAATCCCCTGGGAAGCCAGTACCTCTCTGAAGGTTTCCGACCATCCATATGCACTTCTCAGCAGAATTACAATATCCCCATACTCCACCGGCCTGTATTTCCCGGTTTTTTTGTCCACAATTTCTTCTCTGCCGACCATTCCCTGAATCCTCTGGGCAATAGCCAGAGCCTCCAGCTCCTGTGCATTCCGGTCTCCTTCCTCTTCCTCCAGCTCTGCCCCGTCCTTCTCCACCAGAAGTACCTCGGTTTTTACAAATTCCAGGGATCCCCCTGCCGGAAAATTAGCGCCCGGATAGAGAGCTGCGTCCTTGTCATAGGCGATTCCTCCCAGATCCTCTCCCATGATCTGCCGGAAAATGAAATTTACACTCTCCAGCACCTGCGCCCTGCTTCGGAAGTTTTTGTGAAGATCAATCCTTTGCTCCTCTCCGTCCTCTACAGAATAGCTTTTATATTTCTCCATAAACAGCTCCGGTCTGGCCAGACGGAATCTGTAAATACTCTGTTTCACATCTCCTACCATAAAGATGTTTTTCCTCTGATTTACCCATCCGGATACTGCTGTAGTCAGAAGCTCCTGAACCAGATTACTGTCCTGATATTCGTCCACCAGCACTTCCTCATATTTCTCCGAAAGCTCTATGGCAGCCTGGGACATCTGCATCTGTCCGTCCTCCTTTTTCATCAGGATCTTCAGCGCAAAATGCTCCATATCTGTGAAATCCAGAATATTTTTTTCACGTTTAGCTTTACTGAACCGCTCTGTAAACTGCCTTGTAAGTTCCACCAACATCTCCAGAGGCTCTCTGCTGCATTTGAGCATATCCAGGATTTCTTCCTCTGTCCCCTGGAAATATTTCTGTCCCAGCTCCCTGAGGATTTCCTTTTCCTCCTCACGCAGCTCCTTTATCCTTTGTTTCTTCTGCTCATCTGCCTCCGGCATCTTCTTTCCGCTTAATCTGGCAAAAGAAGGTTTCTCCAGGAGCTGTGCCAGAACATTATAATCTCTTTCTTCTGCAGTCTTCTTCAGCTTACGGATAAAAAGGAGATCACTGTCCAGAGCTTCCCCGTACAGATTGGGACCGTCAGGAGCATCACAAAGCTTCCTTGCCTCTCTGGCCAGGTGCTCTGCAGTTTCCAGCTCGTCAACTGCAGCCTTCCACAAAAGCTTTATACATTTTGTTTCTCTCAGCTCTTCTGTAGTTTCGATTTTATAATCATCCAGACATGCATCCAGCCACTCTTCCGGGAAAGGATTACTCATAGCCATCTCATACAGCTTCTGGATCATCCCTCCCAAAGCTTCATCATCCTTACCGGAAGCAAAACATTCTACAAATTTCTCATACTTCTCCTGCTTTTCGCTGTAATAATCCTCCAGAAGCTTCCCTGTCACATCTTCACGCAAAAGCTTCAGTTCCCCCTCATCTGCAGTCCGATAACCGGGATCCAGCCCTATGAGATGAAAATAATTGCGGATAATATATGCACAGAATCCGTCAATAGTTGTAATCTGAGCAGTATGAAGCAGGGTGGACTGTCTCTGTAAATGCTCATTGTCCGGATCCTCATAAAGGGCTGACTCAATAGCACTTGAAATTCTTTCCTTCATCTCACCTGCCGCTGCTCTGGTAAAGGTCATGATCAGAAGACGGTCAATATCCACCGGAGCCTCAGGATCTGTGATCTTGCTGAGAATCCTTTCCACCAGTACTGCAGTTTTACCGGAACCTGCCGCTGCGCTGACCAGAATATTTCTGTCCCTGAGGGAAATTACTTTCTGCTGTTCTTCGGTCCATTTTACTCCCATCAGTTCTCTCCCTCCTCTTCTGCAAATATCTGCCAGAGTTCATCATCTGTAAAATTCTTCAGTCTCCTGAATTCATATCCGGTGATCTTACGGTCAAACCCACATACAGAAATATAAGGGCAGTAAGTACATGCATTTCTGTTTCCCAGCTCATAGGGAGAGATCTGGGCATCTCCTCTTAGAATATCTGTCCTGATTTCATGGATTTTCTTTTTCACATAGTTTCCCAGCATCTGAAACTGCTTTCTGTCTGCCACAGAAGAATTACTGTAGAAGCCTCCGTCCTTTTTAAATGCTACAGGAATGGAAGACAAAGTCTGATCCATTTTCCGGATCATTTCAGGGTCCTTCTGTACCAGACCGTTCATTTTTAATTCCTTCATAATTTCCTGGCTGACTTTCTCCACATCAGCATCTATTTTCTCCTTGATCATGGGATCCTTAATATTATAGTAAAATACACCTGCCGGGAGGATTTCCCTGTCCGGAAATTTCTTCTGTTCCACCTGCAGAGCTCCATCCAGGTAGATCATCAGCTGCAGCTGCAGACCATGATACAGACACACCAGGTCAAAGGATGTATTCCCTGTCTTGTAATCAATGACCTTCACATATACCTTATCCTGATCCTCCATAATATCTACACGGTCAATCCTGCCGCCTCCAAAGATTACCTCAAAGCCTTCCGGCTGAAAATCCCCGTTCTGGAGCTGCTTCTGCAGAGCCCATACAGTTCTCTGCAGGATTCGTCTGGTACGTTCTATCATATATTCATTTCTGGCATTACTTTTCAACACTGTATTTCCATAATCTGCTACGATCTCATTCAGACACTGATCTGCAATCTGTTCACGCTGTTCATCTGTAAGCTCCGCCCAGTTTAATCCCATTTTGTGTACACGCACTGCAAAATTTTCCAGTGCCTGATGCATCACATTTCCCATATCCATTGCTCTGAATTCATATTCTGTTCTCTCCGCCAGCCTTAGGCCATACTGGAGAAAATGGGCAAATGCACAGGCCGAAAACCGTTCCAGCCTGGTGGCACTATAAGGAGAAATTTCTCCATAAAGAGCTTTGGCCACACTCTGGCTGATCCTGTCCACAGGCTTTCGCATAAAAGCAGCCTGTACCAGATTCTGTACTATATCTTTGTATTCCGGCTGACGAAGATACCAGCTGTAAAGTTCCTGGAATATGCGGTCATCACTGCATCCGGTTTCCTGCATTTTAGCTGTTTCCTGTACCAGCTTATCCAGGAAAAGCTCCAGTCCTGTCTCCGGAATCTCCGGAATCCAGGCTTCCCGGGTATCCTGGATTCTCTCTGTCTCCAAATCCGGAAAAAGTCCCCGGATGCTTCCAATAAGATAAGCCGGGCTGATTCCCTCTCCTGCCCCATTGGTCTCACTGTAGGAAAGCACCAGCTGTCTGGAGGGCTTGGTCAGATTCAGATACAGATAGAATCTCTGCATATTCATCAGCTCCTTTGGCCCGGGTGCCAGCTCCATCCCCTGTTCTCCCAGGAAATCCCGGTCCACCTCTGACAGGATTCCTCCTGACTGTGTATTCTTGGGAATATTCCCCTCATTCATTCCAACAAAAAACAGTACTTTAATATCCTTCAGCCTGGATCTCTCCATATCTCCTACCATTACCTGGTCCATACTTGGCGGGATCAGTCCTACCTCGGCCTGGGTAAGCCCTGTCTCCAGAAGCTGTCTGAACTCCTGTCTGCTCACCGTCTCTTCTCCCAGTATTTCCACCATTTTATCCAGTAGGTCTATCACAATACCATAAATCTGGCTGTATTCTTTTTCCAGAGCCTTCTCCCCCAGTTTTTTAAACTGCTCTTCCTGGAGCTTCAGCTTCTGCCATACCTGGCTTTTCACAATAAAAGCATAGAGGATCCTGCAATATTCCTCCACCCTCTTTTTTCCCGGACCAAAGCCCTCTGCCAGCTCTCCGATCTCTTCCAGAAAGATTTCCCTGATTTCATTCATCTGCAGGATCTGTCCGGGATCCATTCCTCTGTATACCCGGGTCCATTTATGGGACCATTTTTCATATCCTCGGATTCCTAAAGCCAGCACATAATTTTCTAGCTGATCTGTCTGCTCTCTGGTAACTGCTGACATGCCACAGCGCAGATATCGGAACACACTTTCATAGGGAAAGCCCTGAACCACCATCTCCATGGCAGCCCGAAGGTATTCCACAAAAGGATTCATCAGTACGGAATGCTTCTCATCAATAAAAAAGGGGATTTCTCCAGCCTCAAAGGCCTGTGAAGCCACTCTTCCATACTCTTCCAGATTCCCTGTGATCACAGCCATTTCCCCATATCTGATTCCTTTTGTCCTTACCAGATATGCCATTCTTCTGGCAACCTCATTCATCTCTGCCAACGGTGATGGTGCAGAGAACAGCTGCAGTTCCTTCTGTTCTCCCTCCCAGACATTCTTATGATACCGGAAAATATGGTTTTCCAGGAAACGAAGGGCTCCGGCTCCGGCAAATCTGGATTTCTCAGAGGGCTTCAGATATATAGGATCTTCCAGGTCCTTTGTAAGCCCGGCCAGAGCATGGATCATCTTTTTACTCATATAGAAAAGCTGATAGGGCTTCCCCACAGAATAAATATCCTCTTTCTCATCCATTGTCACTGTTATGGAAACTTTTCTGGTCAGCAGAAGCAGCTCCCGTATTACATTGATCTGTATCGGAGTAAAACCGGTAAATCCGTCAAAAAGAATTTCCGCGCCCTTTATTTTCTCTGAAAACGGAAGTACTTTTAAAAGGACATCCATAACCTCTTCTCCTGTCATATAATGTCCCTTCAGAAATTCAGAAAATGCCCGATACAGCACCGTTACATCCTGAAGCTTCATGGAAAGCAGTGTCTGAGTTCCCGCTTTCTCCTTCATTTCCTCCAGATTCTCTTCCTTGATATCATACTGCATAAATTCTGACAGGAGAGATTTCATTTCGTCCAGATATCCCGGCTTGTTCATCTGGCTTCCCAGATAGACAAGCTCTCTCCTGTGCTGCTGGACCATTTTCTGCAAAACCATGCTCTTGCCTGTATCTTCCAGGATTTTTTTATTATCGCCCCCCGTCTCTTCAAAAATTCGATAGGCAAGACGCTGGAAACTGAGAATATCAATATTCAGGATTCCCTTTCCCGGGTGCATCTCCACCAGTGTTTTCTGGGTCTGCATGGTGAACTGCTCCGGGACAATAATATAGTAATTTCTCTCCGGATGTTCCATGGACTCCCGGATTACTCTCTCATATGCAAAATAAGACTTTCCGGCACCGGAACTGCCGATAATAAACTGTAATGACATTCTTCTCTCCTTACTGTCGGTTACTCACATTCGTTGTTTCAGTATATCATAATTTAAGCATTTCTGTAATAGAATATACAAAACCATCCAGGAGGCGTGTACCATGAGTGCAAAAACAAAAATCATAGTCCTACATATGAAGGAAGTTATATATACCGGCATTTTTCTCCTTCTTGCAGTCATACTGGGAATTGTACTTTTCTTTATGTTCGGTCCTGTACAGAGGCAGCACTCTGCCGGTACTTCTCCCGACCGGTATAAACCGGGAATTTATACTTCCTCCATTGAATTAAACAGCAACACCTTTGACCTTGAAGTATCCGTAGATGCAGAAAAAATCCGCAATATCCGTCTGGTAAACTTAAGTGAAAGCACTTCCGCCATGTTTCCTCTCATGGAGCCGGCTCTGGAATCTCTTTCCAGTCAGATTTATTCCTCACAATCACTGGAAAACCTGAAGTACCCCCAGGATCAGAAATATACCTCCCTGGTACTTCTGAATGCCATTGAAGATGCTTTAAAAAAAGCGGAGAACAACTGACCTGTTCTCCGCTTTTGCTCTTCTCATTCCCATAGGAGTAAAGCAGATATTCGCAATCCGCTTCGCTACTTGATTCGGTTAAATCTCAATCTTTAATTCTTCTTTCATCCTGTCAAGCTGCTCCATCCACATGGCTGCGCTGGAATCACTGGACATTCTCAGATCTCCTCTTGGAGAAACCGCTACACTTCCCACTTTTGGGCCATCCGGCAGACAGGAACGCTTAAACTGCTGGGCAAAGAAACGCCAGCAGAAGGTACGAAGCCATTTATAAATGGTCTCTTTGCTGTAAACACCCTCAAAGGTCCTGCAGGCCAGTCTGTATATTTTCTCCGGATCAAATCCGGCACGCATCATATAATACAGATAAAAATCATGAAGCTCATAAGGACCTACCAGATCCTCTGTCTTCTGGGCAATTTCTCCATCCTTTGGAGGCAGGAGTTCCGGACTTACAGGTGTATCCAGAATGTCCATCAGAACCTCTGTCAGCTTCTGATCTCCACAGGTATCTGCATAATAATGTACCAGATGGCGTACCAGGGTCTTTGGCACAGAAGCATTCACTCCATACATGGACATATGATCCCCATTGTAGGTAGCCCATCCTAGGGCAAGCTCTGACAGATCTCCGGTTCCCACCAGAAGTGAGCCATCCTGATTGGCGCTGTCCATAAGGATCTGTGTACGTTCCCTGGCCTGACTGTTTTCATAAGTAACATCATGGACAGAGGGATCATGAGAAATATCTCTGAAATGTACATTTACAGCATCTTTAATATTGATCTCACTTAAGGTTGCACCAAGGCATTCACTTAATTTGCAGGCATTTTGATAAGTTCTGTCAGTGGTACCAAAACATGGCATGGTAATACAATGAATATCTTTTCTGTCTGCGCCTGACAAATCAAAGGCTCTGGCAATTACCAGAAGGGCCAATGTGGAATCCAAGCCTCCGGAAAGTCCCACGGTTGCTTTATGGCAATGAATATGATCCAGACGTTTCTTCAATCCCATGGCCTGAATATTCAGGATTTCATCACATCGCAGATCCCTCTCTGACTTTTGGGAAGGCACAAAAGGATATCTGGAATACTGTCTGGTAAGCTTTGTCTCCTCCATCTTGAGATGAAAAGGAATTCTCAGATGATCACTGTCCTCACAGGACTGCCAGGTGGTCAGTCTTTTTCTTTCGTCATTCAGTCTCTGAACATCAATCTCACTGTATACAATTCCGTTTTTAAACCGCTCTCCCTCTGCCAGGATCGAGCCATTTTCTGCGATCATATTCTGGCCACCGAACACCAGATCCTGAGTAGATTCCCCTTCACCGGCATTGGCATACACATAACCACACACCAGTCTGGCTGACTGTCCTGATACCAGACTTCTGCGATAGCTGTCCTTGCCAACCATCTCATTACTTGCAGATAAATTCACGATCAGATTTGCACCGGCCTGGGCATGGATCACGCTTGGCGGCATATTAACCCAGAGATCTTCACAGATCTCCGCTGCCACAATAAGCTCCTGCAACTCTTCACACACAAACAGAAGATTGGTTCCAAATGGAATTTTTTTCCCGTTAATGCTCATAAATTCCAGACATCCCAGCCCTGATACGAAATGTCTCTGCTCATAAAACTCTCCATAATTCGGCAGATATGACTTGGGTACCAACCCCAGAATTTCCCCTCTGTTAAGCACAGCTGCTGCATTATAAAGCTTTCCTTTATTTCTCACCGGTACTCCCAGAAAGATCAGTGCATCCACATCTGCAGTGTCAGCTGCAATTCTCATCAAAGTTTCCCATGCACTGTCCAGAAGGCGTCGCTGCAAAAACAGATCCTGGCAGGTATACCCTGTAATGCAAAGCTCCGGGAAGACCATAACCTTAGTATGCTCCTTTTCCATTTCACGGATCAGACGAATAATCTCCTCTCCGTTTGCCCTGCAGTCTGCCACTGTGATATACGGTGTTGCTGCTGCTGTTTTAATATAACCGTGTCTCATTTTCTACCTCTTTTCTGACTCTTTCTCTTCCGGTATCTCTTATTTCTGTAAAACAATTATTTACATTTACGCAAGATTTCTTTCAGCTCTTCCACTGAAAATTCATAGTTTTTATTACAGAAATGACAGTTCATTTCAATGGGCTTTCCTTCCTGTATCATCTCATTTAACTCCTTACGGCCAATACTGATCAGTGCCCTTTCTACTCTCTCCCTGCTGCAGTTACAGTAAAACTCTGTGGGAATCTTGTCATTGATTTCCATATCAAAACCATCCAGGACCTTTTCCAGCAGACTTTCCGGAGTATGTCCCTCTTCCAGCAGATCTGTAACAGAATTAATTTTCTTTATATTCTCTTCCAGCCTGGAGATCGTGCTTTCCTCTGCAAAAGGCATCAGCTGAACGATAAATCCACCTGCCTGGCGAACTGTATTATCCTTATTCATCAGCACACCCAGACCTACTGCTGACGGAACCTGCTCACTTGTAGCAAAATAATAGGTCAGGTCCTCTGCAATCTCACTGGTCTGAAGTACAACCTGCCCCACATATGGTTCCTTCAGTCCCATATCCTTGATAACATTCATAAATCCAACGCCTACAGCTCCTGCCACATCCAGTTTTCCCTTACTGTTTGCCGGAATACATACATCCGGATTTCCTACATATCCCTTCACTCTTCCGCGAGAATCTGCAGTTACTGTAATTCCCTCCAACGGTCCGCCGGCTTTGATCTGGAGAGTCAGGATATCCTTATCCCCTTTCATCATCACTCCCATCATAGCTCCCGCTGTAAGCAGACGTCCCAGTGCCGCTGTAGCAACCGGACTTGTGTTGTGATCCTGTCTGGCTGTCTCCACTGTTTCTGTAGTTACTGCTGCAAATGCACGGATCTGATCATTTGCTGCAATTGCTCTTATAATATAATCCTTCATTTATCTGTTGCTCCCATTCGATTACTATATTTTATGTTTGTTACTTTCTATTTTGTTCCCTGCAGAATTTATTCTTCTGTATGACGGGCACGTTCCGGAATATTTCCATGATAGTCATTTTCTGCGCTCTTTCCATGTTCTCTGGCAATAAAAGTCAGACGCTCACAATTCTCATCACCAGGAGTATGGGTATATGCATCATAAACTGCCACAAGCTCCATCCCTGCTTTCGCGATCATGACCTTTACCTCTTCTATGGAATATGCTTTCTGCACATGCTCCTCTTCGCACTTCTCATACAATCCATCTTCCCGAGGAAGGAAAAGTGCCAGCTCATACACATTCAAGGCATTCTCACTGTCATAGCTGTTCTCCCAGATAAAGCTTCCATCTTCTCTGTCCTCTGCAATCGTCCTGTCCCCGATCACATCACGATATTTATGGATTGTATTCATATCAAAAATAAAAAGTCCGCCCGGATCCAGATAATTATTCACCAGTGCAAATACATACTCCAGATCCTCTGGCTCTGTAACATAGTTCATGCTGTCACACACACTGACCACAGCCCTAACTGTACCGTACAATTCGAAATCCTGCATATCCTGAAGTAAATACAAAATATCATGTCCTGACTCTGCCCGCTTTTCCATTGCTTCTGCAAGCATCTCCTCGGAATTATCAATTCCGATCATGTCATAGCCGGCATCTGCAAGCATCTCCGTCACAGTACCGGTTCCACATCCCAGCTCCAGCACCAGGCCATCTTTTATTCCATCCTGAACCAGTGCTTCTATAATATAGTCCGTCCATTCATCATAATTTACATTGTCCATGAAAATGTCGTAGACACCGGCAAATCTTCCATATGCTTCCATTTATCATCCCTCATAATCCCCGGTGTACTAACAGGCAGATTTCCTAACCATCCACTTATGGGCACACCAGCTTCCAATATCTCTGCTATTGTAACATAATATCTGTCAGTATGTAAATAAGAGGTTACTTTCAACATTAACGCAACAGGACGACTGCCTTTTACAGCAGCCGCCCTGTTTTTCCTGTCATTCTGTCACTTAATTCTTTGGCATGTATCTTACATATGCCGGCTCTCCGCCATAATAGTAATCTCCGCCATTCTCATCATATACATCCTCATCTGTGCTGAATGTATAGGTATTGCCGTCATCGTCACACCAGCTACCATCACCATTGGGATAAATAACTAGTGGATAACCGTCAGAATTTCTGTAAATAGTTCTGGTCTGATTGGTATCATAATCCGGATCATCTGTTCCTACCGGAGTACCATCTGCAAAATATCCGTTTGAAGATCCGTCATCGCCATAGCTGCTGCTATCATAGGAGCTTCCGTCATAGGAACTTCCGTCAGAAGAAGTTGCATCTGAAGCAGTTCCATCTGCTGTTGTTCCATCTGCTGTTGTACCGCTAGCTGCTGTTCCATCTGCTGTTCCTGTGTTCTCTGTACCTGCAGCACTGCTTCCGGTCTCAGGTGTCGCTGCTTTCAGACCTGATTCTCCGGCGATCTTAAAGGAATCTACAGAAGCCTTGATCTTTGCCAGGGAATCTTCTTTCTTGACAGATCCTGCTACACTGTAAAACTCTGTAGTATTATCTGTAAAATATTTATTTACCACATATGCATACTCGCTCTTGTCATTCAGATAATGAACTGTATAGCTGTATACATTTACTCCGCTTACTTCCTCTGACTTGTAATCCTGGATCTCAAAGTCTGTACCCTCAACCAGATTGTCAGCCTTTACCAGGGCAGATGCAGTATCCTGAGAACTTGGAATGATGGCTACAGACATAGCCTCATCTCCGGAACCATGCAGAACCAGAAGCTTGCCCTGATCCGGTGATTCAAAGCTTACCATATCATCAGAATCTGATTTATTTGCCCAAGTAGCATCCGGAAGCTTAATGGATACCGCCTTGTTCTTGGATGTATAAGTCGTATCCTGCTTGTCAGCCGGTACCGGTGTAGCAGTCGCTTTTGGTGCCTTGGTCGGTTCCGGTGTAGGAGTTACCTGTACTACGCTGGTATCCTCGTCATTATCCCCGCCGCCAAAACTGCAGGCTGTCAAAGAGCCGGATAATACAACTGTTATCGCTAAAAGCATCAGTACTTTTTTATTTCTCATAATATCCTCCTTGGAATAGATTCATCATTCTTTTCTGCTGTTATATTGTATAGTTTACAATTTCATTACATCAATGTCAATGTTATTTCCCCGTCAAATTGCCTGCGGCAATGGAATTTTGAGAAACCTACAATTATTCTTAATATATCAGTTACAGAAAGCCACTCTGTAAAATCCGGATTCCCGGCAGACACTAATCTGCTCAGTCTCCAAGCTCATACACATGAAGCTCATGAAGTGCCCTGGTTGCAGCAATATACCTTGCCTGCTGTACCAATGGCGTCTGATCCCTATGTGGAAAAACAGAAAATACCTGATCAAATTCCAGGCCTTTGGCCAGATAGAAGGTGGTAACCGTCAGACCTTTGCGGAAAGTACTGCTGTTTCTGTCCAGATAGGACAACTTATTTTCCACATCAAAATCCTTTCCTGCCAGAATCTCCTTTAAGATTATCCACATTTTCTCTGCTTCTTTCTCTGTCCGAAGGATAACAGCTGCTGTTTCATATTGATCTTCCCCGATTTTCAACATAGCTGCTATATATTCTGCTATCTTTTCCACATTTGAAAATGTTTTTTCCTCAACAGGCATTCCATGTCTCTGAAAAAGCTCCATATCTGTAATTCCTGCCATTCTGTTGGCATAGGAGGCAATCTCCACAGTATTCCGATAGCTTTTATTCATCACAATCCTGCGGATATCCCTTCCAAATATCTTGGGAAGAAAGGTCAGTACATCCTGCTGTTTATCATCCATAGTCTGAGCCCTGTCACCCAGGATAGTCATACGGCAGGAAAAAATCCTCTGGAGGATCTCATACTGAAGTCTGGAATAATCCTGCATCTCATCTACCACCAGATGCTTGATATTACTTCTTCCCTGCTGGCTGAACAAACGATATTTCAGATACAGCACAGGATAAACATCCTCGTATTTCAGCTTTCTTCTCTCATAGGAAGCTTTTGGAAGCCCTTTATATCCATTCTCCTTCAGGAACTGGCTGTAGATCACATAGAGATCCCTGGTGGCATATAATTTCATGAATTTCTCACGGATCAGCTCTCTCTCATCATCTGCCAGATCACGGTCTCGCAGGGTCTCCACTTCATCGATAAAATAATCTGCCACTGCTTCCATTCTGGAAAGGAGCGGAAAATCCTGGAATTTAAAATAAAACAGTTCAATGATCTCAGACTCTGTCTTCACAAAGCCATTGTATTCCACATCCCTGAAATTCATCAGCCGGTCTTCCAGTTCCAGCAGATAGCGTTCCATAAGATTTATAAATTCCATGGACTGCTTTTCCTCTGACAGAGAAGCTTTCTGTGGAAAACGAATTCTGCGTTCAATTTCATCATAGCGGTCTTCACAGTCAGAAACTGTATCCCTAAGCTGCTTATAGGCAAAAAGGTCAAAGCTCATTTCCTTAATATTCTCTTCTCCCAGTTCAGGAAGGATATGGGAGATATAATCGGAAAAAACTCCATTTGGTGACAGGATCAGGATATTAGAAGACTTCAGGTTCTGTCTGTCATGGTAGAGAAGATAAGCGATCCTGTGAAGTGCAACGGAAGTTTTCCCACTTCCTGCTGCACCCTGGATCACCATGATTTTATCTTTGGTATTTCGGATGATGGCATTCTGCTCTTTCTGAATGGTACGGATGATGTTCTTAAGCTGGACTTCTCCATTACTTCCCAGTTCTGCTTTCAGGATCTCATCATCAATTTTTACATCACTCTCAAATTCATAGATCATTTTTCCGTTACGGATCTTGTACTGCCATTTGGAAGCAACCTCACCATGAATCTCGCCCATGGGAGCCTCATAAGAAGCCGGTCCTTTGTCATAGTCAT
>OGCQ01002479.1_pt1 | contig 18811 bp, 16 predicted proteins | sample 1570161 | NCBI WGS metagenome assembly OGCQ01 (sample SAMEA4384402, study PRJEB24528) | human gut metagenome
TATACAGAAGAAGTGAAGCAGAGCTTCCTGCACGAGCAGAGGAAGTTCATCACGCTAAGGAAGAGGGAATCATCTTCGATCTTCTTACAAACCCGAAGGAAATTCTTGTTGATGAGAATGGCCATGTAAAAGGTATGAAGGTTGTCAAGATGGAACTCGGCGAGCCGGATGCTTCCGGAAGACGTCGTCCTGTAGAAATTCCAGGATCTGAGTATGACATGGATGTAGATACAGTTATCATGTCTCTTGGTACTTCCCCGAACCCACTGATCTCTTCTACCACAAAGGGTCTTGAAGTGAATAAGAGAAGATGTATCATTGCTGAAGAAGAAACAGGTAAGACATCCAAAGACGGTGTATATGCCGGTGGTGATGCTGTTACAGGCGCAGCTACTGTTATCCTTGCCATGGGTGCTGGTAAAGCAGGTGCAAAAGGTATCGATGAATATCTGAAAAATAAATAAACCCCGGTTCTTTGAACGGAACAGATACATATTCAGGCTCCTGTCTGCATAAAAATGCGGACAGGAGTTTTTGCTGTGTGTGAACAGTAATGAGTTCGTTATTATTCACATGCCACTATTTGCGAGGCAGTTGTCAATTGAATACAGGTGTGCTATAATCTTAAGATAGTATGAACTGAAAATACATTTTCGAATATAGGAAAAGGAAATACATTTATGATCGTTTTATATTTGATTTTATTGGCTGTAATCCAGGCGGTCACAGAATTTTTGCCGGTGAGCAGTCTGGGACATCTTGGAGTGATGGAGCATTTTCTGGGAATGGAACAGGATACAGGCCTTCTCATTGAGTCCATGCTGCATCTGGGTACAGCTGCAGCCATTATTTTTCTCTATAGGAATGAATTGAAGAGACTGCTTCTTGAAGCTGTGGGAATGCTTATGGATGCCATTGGTAATCTGAATCTGTACATTCATAACAGGCGGACAGGAAACCGCTTAAAATATGCCAGGATCGTAACAGGATCCTATCGTAAGTTTGCGGCACTTTTGCTTGTATCTATGATTCCTACCGCATTACTGGGTATCAGTTCCAGAAGACTGGCAGTTGTGGCGGGAGCGTCTCCTATCTGTCAGGGAATTGGTTTTCTGATCTCAGGAATTATCCTTCTGGTGACAGATTTGAATAATTCCGGCGGCGAGAAGGGACCCCGGGAAGCGTCCTGGGACAGTGCCATGTGGATCGGAATCTGTCAGGGGCTTTCTGTATTTCCGGGGATTTCCAGGCTGGGGCTGACTGTATGTGCAGCTCTGCTGTGCGGATACAGCCGTAAATTTGCCCTGCTTTTTTCGATTTTTATGAGTTTACCGGCTGTGATCGGAGCGTTCTTTACGGAAATAGGATATTTTGGTGCAGCCAGTATGACAGTAGGAATGATTTTTGCTAGCATTTTTGCAATGCTCCTGGCGGGGGTGGCAGGATGTCTGGTGATTCGTTTTATGGTTCAGCTTGTGCAGAAAACAAAGTTTCGGTATTTTGCAGTTTATTCGTTTGCCATTGGTGTGATCGTTTTACTGTGTAATTATGCCTTTTGACCGGATCAGGTGAGCTCTGTGTTCGATTTACAAAAAGTGATAATCAGTGGGCGAAGACAGTAACAAAAAACAGTAACATAATTAGGAGGGGAGCCTGGAAATGGCAGCATCTAACAGGAAACGTACAGTAAAAAAGGGGAAAAACAGCAGAGGAACCACATCCAGGCAGGAGACAGCAGGGTTTCAGACAGAGATTATTTTGTTTGTGATCCTGGCAGCCTGTGTGATTCTTCTGGTTAGCAATTTCGGAATGGGAGGCTTTGTAGGGGATGCCATCAGTCATTTCTGCTTTGGGCTGATGGGAATGATGGCATATCTTTTTCCTGTCATTTTCTTTGTAGGGGCAGCCTTTATTCTGATCAATAAAACTAACCGTCTGGCATACAAAAAAATGGCAGCAGTTTTTGTGATGTTTCTTTTTATGTGCGCAACAGCACAGCTTCTCACAGACGGATACATGTCAGGCACTACTTTAATGGATTATTTTAATTTAAGTGCTGATTATAAAACCGGTGGAGGATTGATTGGTGGAGCACTCTGTATTTCAATTACATCTGCCTTTGGTACAGCAGGAGGGATAGTAATCATTATTCTGGTGTATATTGTGTGCCTAATCATTATTACCCAGAGATCTCTTCTTGACTTTGTCACCATGCTGGTGATCCGGATTCTTGATCTGATCAAGAACGGTCGTGCCCAGTATATGGAGGGACAGCCGGAGAGACAGATGCGCCGTCAGGTTCGTGCGCAACAGAGAAAACAGCTTCGTGAGGAGCGCAGAGAGGAAAAAATCCGGAAGCTGGAAGAGGAGATTGCAGCTGAAGGAGAGGAAGAGGAGGACTTTCTTGACAATGAGGAGGACTTCTTGCTAGACCCAAAAGAAGCAAAGAATATGAAAAAAGCCGGATTTCTGGAAGGTACCAGACTGACAGAGCCGAAATCTCAGAAAAATAAGAAGAAGTCAGGGAAGCCATCAAAGAAAGCTGCAGTTTCTGCGGATGCAGATGAGCCAGATAAGCTTTCAGATGTGTCGGAAGAAATGGATGAAGTTCAGCCGGAGGAGAATGAAGAATTCTCTCCTGCTATGGATTTCCAGATTCAGAGAGCGGATGAACTGACAGATGTTCCGGCAGATGATAAAGGAAATATAGAAGAAAATACAAAAGACGATACAGAAAGTGATGCAGAAGAGGAAGAAGAAGTGCCCCCTTTTCAGCCGGAGAAGGCTCAGCGGCAGCCTTCGAAGAATCCGAAATCTTCTGAAGCAGAGATTCAGAACGGCATTGTAAGTATACAGCACGAGATCAGCCAGAAGGAAGCCGCTGTGAAAAAAGAATACAGATTTCCACCTCTTAACCTGCTGAAAAGAGGCAGCGGAAAATCCCAGGGAGATACGGATGCCCATCTGCGGAAAACTGCTCAGAAGCTGCAGGAGGTTCTTCACAATTTCGGAGTAAATGTGACAGTGACAAATGTAAGCTGTGGTCCTACTGTAACCCGGTATGAGCTTCAGCCGGAAATGGGGGTTAAGGTCAGCAAGATCGTAGGTCTGGCAGATGATATCAAGCTGAATCTGGCTACCCCTGACATCCGTATCGAGGCGCCCATTCCCGGCAAAGCAGCTGTGGGAATTGAGGTGCCCAATAAGGAAAACAGTACGGTCATGCTCCGCGATCTCCTTCAGTCAGAGGAATTTCAGAAAGCAAAATCCAGACTTTCTTTTGCTGTAGGTAAGGATATTGCAGGCAAAACAGTTGTAACAGATATTGCAAAAATGCCTCATCTTCTCATCGCCGGTGCCACAGGCTCCGGTAAATCCGTATGTATTAATACTTTGATCGTCAGCATTTTGTACAAGGCGAAGCCTGAAGAAGTGAAGCTGATCATGATCGACCCCAAGGTGGTAGAGCTTAGTGTATATAATGGAATTCCTCATCTGTTTATTCCGGTAGTCACAGATCCGAAGAAAGCGGCAGGAGCGTTGAACTGGGCTGTTACAGAAATGACAAACCGATATAATACCTTTGCGGAGTACGGAGTCCGTAATCTTTCCGAATATAATCGTAAGATTGAAACCATGCATTTCACAGAAGAGCAGACCCGACCGGATAAAATGCCTCAGATCGTAATCATTGTAGACGAGCTGGCAGATCTTATGATGGTAGCACCCGGTGAAGTGGAGGATGCTATCTGCCGTCTGGCCCAGCTTGCCCGTGCAGCAGGTATTCATCTGATCATTGCTACCCAGAGACCTTCCGTAAATGTTATTACAGGTCTGATCAAGGCGAATATGCCTTCCAGAATTGCTTTTTCTGTATCATCGGGAGTGGATTCCCGCACCATTCTGGATATGAATGGGGCAGAGAAGCTTCTGGGTAAGGGAGATATGCTTTTTTATCCTCAGGGATATCAGAAGCCTGCCAGATTACAGGGAGCTTTTGTATCGGATGAGGAGGTCAGCCAGGTGGTTGAGTTCCTGGCAGATAAAAATCCTGGAGTACAGTATGACCAGCAGATTGAGCAGCAGGTGAATTCTCCTGGGGCAGCAGCCGGCGGAGCCGGTGAAGACAGGGATGTACACTTTGAGGAAGCCGGAAAGTTTATTATTGAGAAGGAGAAAGCTTCCATTGGCATGCTTCAGCGAATGTTTAAGATAGGATTTAACAGAGCAGCCAGGATCATGGATCAGCTCTGTGATGCAGGAGTAGTAGGACCTGAGGAGGGAACTAAGCCCAGAAAAGTGCTTATGTCTATGGAGCAGTTTGAAAATTATATAGAGAACAATTAAGGGGTTACTGCCTGCTTTGTGCGCAGTAACATGGATAATAGGTTTAAGAAACAGTGAGGGTGTCTATGAAATGTCCCAGTTGCCACAAAGAAGTGGAAAAAGGCTCCCTGTATTGTCCTCATTGCCTTTCAGAAATTCCCTGGGTCAGGGAATTTGATTCTGTGGAAACACAGCTCAGAAAAAAGGAACAGCAGGACTCAGGCGAAGAAAGTGACAGGGAAGGACTGTCTGCAGGAAAGTTTATTTATAACCGGAAGAGGACTATTGTTGTCTGTCTGGCAGCTGCAGTCCTTCTGGGAGTGTTCTGTTACCGGCAGTTACATACTTTTTCGGCATTATACAGTCATGCCAGCCAGCAGTTTGAACAGGAGCATTATGGGGCAGCGGCCAGATCTATAGAAGCAGCCCTGGAAAAAAAGCCCAATAATGAGTCTGCAAATATTCTTCTGGCAAAATGTCTGGAGAAGCAAGGGAAACTGAAGGAAGGAATCCTGATTCTGAAGCCACTGGTAAAAAATGCAGATGCAGGTGTAGGTGTTTATGAGGAGCTGGTATCTTTGCTTGCAAAAAATGGACAGAGTGCAGAGGTACGGGATATTCTGCAGAACAGCAGCAAAAAAGTCCAGGAGGCCTGTGGGGAATATATGTGCAGTCCCCCGGCTTTCAGCATTGCTCCGGGAACCTATACTTCACTTCAGAAACTGGAGCTTTCTGGAGATTACCAGAGGATTTATTATACTCTGGACGGTACAGATCCCACTTTGGAAAGTTCTGTGTATACGGAGCCCGTTGAATTAAATGAGGGAACTACCTGTATAAAGGCAATCGGTGTGAATGCCAAAAACATTATAAGCGAAGTGGCTTCCGGAAAATATATTATTGTGCTGAAAACTCCGGCAGCCCCTGTTGTTTATCCAAAGTCAGGGGATTTTAGCAAAGAGACAACCATCAAGGTCAGTGTGCCGGATGGATGTAAGGCTTATTATGCCTTTGACAGAGAACCGGATGTGAACAGTACAGAATATGAGCAGCCCATATCCATGCCTGTGGGATACCATATATTTAATGTGATCCTTGTGGCAGCCAATGGAAAAACCAGCAAGCTTACTTCCAGAGAATACTATTTACAATATTAAAGACAGGAAAGAAGAGAATGGAAATCCGTATTGTATCAGTTGGAAAAATTAAAGAAAAATATTTAAGTGCAGGAATTGCAGAATATGCCAAACGCCTTAGCAGATATTGCAAGCTGACCTTCTGTCAGGTGTCGGATGAAAAGACACCTGACAAAGCCTCTGAGACTTTGAATCAGCAGATTAAGGATACAGAGGGGGAACGGCTTCTGAAACATATCCGGGAGCAGGATTATGTGATCGCTCTTGCTATTGACGGACAAATGGCAGATTCTGTGGAGCTGTCCCAAAAGATAGAACGTCTTGGAGTTTCAGGTGTCAGCTCCATTGCCTTTGTGATCGGGGGTTCCCTGGGGCTAAGTGATAAGGTGCTGAAACGGGCAGATTATAAGCTGAGCTTTTCGAAAATGACCTTTCCCCATCAGCTGATGCAGATGATCCTTCTTGAGCAGATTTATCGAAGCTACAGGATCATAAATCATGAGCCATATCACAAATAGTACAAGGAGCAGGTTATGGATAGACAGAAATTTGAAGAATTTATTTCACAGTATCCTATTTATGAATATCGTCTGCTGGATACTCAGAATATAAGGATAGAAGAACGGGTCAGGACGATCTGCAGGCAGGAGTGTACCCGTTATGGCTCTACCTGGGCCTGTCCCCCAGCTGTGGGCACTCTGGAGGAGTGTGAGAAAAGAATCAAAAAATACCCACAGGCTGTATTTTTTTCCAGTGTGGCAGAGGTGTCAGACATCCTGAATATGGAAGAAATGCTCTCTACCAGGCGGGCTCATGAGGACCTGACCACTGAGGTGGGAAGATATCTGAAAGAGGAAGGCTATGAAACCTTTATCCTTTCCACAGAATCCTGTGATATCTGTGAAAAATGTGCATATACAGAAGGAAAGCCCTGCAGACATCCAGACAGAATGCATCCCTGTCTGGAAAGTCACGGTGTAGTAGTAAATGAAATTGTGGAAGAGCAGTCCATGGAATATAACCTGGGCGGAAATACTATTCTCTGGTTTTCCATGATTCTGATCCGATGAAAGTGAAGGTTTCCCTGTATTTTCCAGGGCTTTTGCATACCATAAATCTCTCCGGCATAAACTGACAGTAAAAGCCGGAGGGATTTTTTTATGGAAAAAAACAGACAGTGGAAGAAGCAGGTGGTCACTGCACTGGAGCTGGCGCCGGATCTGGACGGTGGGGAAACTAAGATTTCCATCACAGGAAGCGGGGAAGCAGTGATAGAAAATTATAAAGGTATTCTGCAGTATACAGATTCTGAAATTCTGCTCCAGTCTCTTCGGGGAAAGGTCCTTCTGTGTGGCAGAAATCTGGAAATTGTCTGGTATACCTCTCTGGAAATGAAGATTACCGGGGCGATCTCCAGTATTCTTTTGCAGCAGAAATGACTACCGGATATGGGAAAATTATTAAGATTTCTATATGGATATGTGATCCTTTGCATAGAGGGAGAGCAATTAGGACGATTTCTTAATCTGTGCAGGAACCGTGGGATTTTTATGGAAAAGATCTCTTATAAAGGTGAAGGCAGGATACAGGCCTGTGTTTCTGTGAGAGATTATTTTAAATTAAGGCCTGTCAGAAATAAAACAGGAGTTCATATTAAAATCCTGAAAAAGGGAGGACTTCCGGTCCGGATGATCCGGTGCAGGAAGAAAAAGGCCTTTGCAGCAGGGCTTCTTCTGGGCGGCATTCTTGTGCTTTTTTTGTCCGGCAGAATATGGAATATTCAGGTCAGTGGAAATATAAAAAACAGTACTCCGGAAATACTGAAATATCTGGAAAAGGAAGAAATCGTCCATGGGATGTCCAAAAAGAAGGTAAACTGTACACAGCTTGCTGCCTCTGTGCGAAAAGACTTTCCGGATATTACCTGGGTATCTGCCAGGATCACAGGCTGTAAGCTGATACTGGACATAAAAGAGAAGGAGGAACTGCAGACAGCAGAAAAAAACAGTATGCCCTGCGATTTAGTGGCGGAGCAAAAGGGGAAAATTGTCCGGATCATTGCCCGTGCCGGGGTTCCTGTGAAAAAACCTGGAGATACCTGTGATGCCGGAGATCTTCTTGTTTCCGGCGAATTACATATTATGAATGATAACCAGGAGATCCAGCGTAGGGAATATGTCCATGCAGATGCGGATATCTACATTTCTCATCCTGTAGTTTATCACAGGGAATTTCCTCTTAAGCATAGAGAAAGAGAGATGACCGGTAAAACTGAAACTGGCTTTTATCTGAAGGCAGGAGCCTGGTACCTGGAACTTTTTCATATTCCAAAGGGTAACTGGAGGATATCTTCCGCAGAATATCCCTTATATCTTAATGAGAATTTCAGCCTGCCTCTGTCTGTGGGAAAAGTGGAGTTTCAAAAATACAGACAGATTACGGAAATTTATACACCTGCAGAAGCCAGGACCCAGGCAGAGCTTTGCCTGCGCACATATATGAAAAAACTTCTGGAAGAGGGAAAAGAGATTACAGACAATCGTGTTGCCATAAGGGTCACAGACTCTGCCTGTATAAGCTCCGGTGTTCTGGAAATAGTTGAAAAAACAGGAAAAGAAGTGCCCTGGGAAAAACCTTAAATTTTTTATTTCAAAAAATACAAAAGGGTGATACAATAAAACACAGTAACTACAGAAAGGAATTATTTTAAATGGCAGGCAGTATTATTGAATTGCATACAGAAGTACCGGCTGATCAGGAATCAAATGTGTTCGGACAGTTTGATGAGCATCTGAAGCTGATCGAGCGGACCTTAAATGTAACTGTGATCTCCAGAGATGGAGTTTTGAAAATATTAGGAAGTGAACAGAATGCAGCCTCTGCGAAAAAACTGATCGATGAGTTGGTGGTTCTGGCAAAAAGAGGCAATACGATTACCAGACAGAATGTAAACTATGCTCTTTCTCTTGCCATGGAGCAGAGGAATGAGGTACTTACAGAAATAGATAAGGATTTTATCTGCAATACCATTCAGGGCAGGCCAATAAAACCCAAGACTCTGGGACAGAAGGAATATGTAGACCAGATCCGCAAAAAAATGATTGTTTTCGGAGTGGGGCCTGCAGGTACAGGTAAGACTTACCTGGCTATGGCCATGGCAGTGACTGCTTTTCGAAATGAAGAGGTAAGCAGGATCATCCTGACACGCCCTGCCATTGAAGCAGGAGAAAAGCTTGGCTTTCTGCCCGGTGATCTCCAGAGTAAGGTAGATCCCTATCTGCGCCCTCTCTATGATGCGCTGTATCAGATCATGGGAGCAGACAGCTTTGCCAAAAATATGGAGAGGGGACTGATCGAGGTGGCTCCTCTTGCCTATATGAGAGGACGTACTCTGGATAATGCGTTTATTATTCTGGATGAAGCCCAGAATACCACCCCTGCACAGATGAAAATGTTCCTGACACGTATTGGATTTGGCTCCAAGGTAATTGTTACCGGAGATGCTTCCCAGAAGGATCTGCCCCGGGATGCTGTTTCCGGGCTGGATGTGGCTATGAAGGTGCTGAAGAAGATAGATGATATTGGCTTTTGCCAGCTGACCAGCAAGGATGTGGTACGTCATCCTCTGGTGCAGCAGATTGTCCAGGCCTACGATGCCTATGAAAAAAAGCAGAAGCCGGAGCGCCCTGCCAGGGGACGAAGAGGAGGATATGAGAGATGACATTGCAGATAGATTATGAGACAGACCGTGAAATCGGAATTGAGTATGAGGAGCTGGCAAAAAAAGTAGTGCAAAAGGTTCTGGATATGGAAGGCTGTCCTTATGATGCACAGGTAAATCTGGTTCTCACAGATAATGAAGAGATCCAGAGAGTGAATACAGAATTCAGGGAAATTGCTGCACCTACAGATGTTCTGTCTTTTCCTATGATCCCATTTGAAACACCGGCAGATTACGCCATTGTGGAGGAGGACGAATCCTATTTTGACCTGGATACAGATGAATTATTACTGGGAGATATTATGATCTCTGTAGATAAGGTTTTTGCCCAGGCTGAGGAATACGGACACAGTGTTACCAGAGAATTCTGTTTCCTGGTAGCCCACAGTATGCTGCATCTGCTGGGTTATGACCACATGACACCTGAGGAAGCTGTTGTTATGGAAAATAAACAGAGAACTGCTTTGGATGAGCTTGGCATTACACGATAAAAAGACTTGAAATTACGGAGTAAAAAATGAATTACCGGGAAAGATTAAAAGATAAAAAGAGAATAGTAATTAAAATCGGTTCCTCATCCCTGACCCATCCGGAAACAGGGAGACTGAATCTGCGAAAGCTGGAGGTTCTGGCTAGGGAACTAAGTGATCTGCGAAGTCAGGGAAAAGATGTGATTCTGGTTTCTTCCGGAGCTGTGGCTACAGGAGTAGCTGCTCTGGGAATGAAGGAAAAGCCTACAGAGCTTAAGACCAAGCAGGCCTGCGCTGCAGTGGGACAGGCCCGTCTGATCATGATCTATCAGAAGCTTTTTCTGGAATACAACCAGCCCTCAGCTCAGATTTTGATGACAAAAAATACAATGGTTAATAATGCGAACCGTAAAAATGCTCAGAATACCTTTAATGAGCTTCTGAGTCTGGGAGTCATTCCCATTGTAAATGAAAATGACTCTATCTCCACTTATGAGCTGCAGTCTCTGGAGAAGTTTGGAGATAATGATACATTGTCTGCAGTGGTTGCGGCACTGGTACAGGCAGACCTGCTCATCCTGCTGTCAGATATTGACGGACTTTTTACGGATGATCCCAATATCAATCCGGATGCCAGATTTATTGATCTGGTGGAGAATCTGGATGAGGAGTTCCTGGAGATGGGAAAATCCACATCCAAGAGCACTGTGGGAACCGGAGGAATGGCTACCAAGCTTACGGCTGCCAGGATTGCCTCTGCTGCAGGAGTGGATATGGTCATCGCCAATGGAGCTGATTTCCATATTATCCACAAGATCACAGAGGGCCGTGACTATGGTACCTTATTTGTGGGTCAGTCCAGAGAAGAGTTTTATCTTATCGATATTATTGATAAATTATTATAAAAACACAGGAGGAATCTATTTATGGAGGCAGAAAAGATTGAACGGATCAATGCACTGGCACATAAGGCGAAAAGCGTAGGACTTACGGAAGAAGAAAAAAAGGAGAGGGAACTGCTGCGCAAGGAATATATTGCCTATGTCCGTCTGAACCTTCGTACTCAGCTGGATAATATTGATATCAAAGAAGCAGATGGCACAGTAGTAAACCTTGGAGAGAAATATGGACACAAAAAAGGAAATTAGGAAAAAAGTTTTTGCAGCCAGAAAGCAGCATACAGATGCCTGGGTGGAGGAAATGAGCAAAGTGATCACTCAGAGAGTGGTGGCTCTTCCTGCTTTTAAACATGCAGACAGGATCCTGGCATATGCAGATTACAATCATGAGGTGATCACGGAGTATCTTATTGAAGAGGCATGGAAGGCCGGCAAAGAGGTTGCGGTACCCAAGGTGGTGGGAAAGGATATGGTGTTTTATAAGCTTACTGATTTTTCCCAGCTTGAACCTGGGTATTTCCAGATCCCGGAGCCTGCTTCAGGGGAAATCGTGGAATGGCCCACAGCACTTATGATCATGCCCGGAGTAGCTTTTGACAGGGAGAATCACCGGGTAGGATACGGTGGAGGATTTTATGACCGTTATCTGGAGAAGCATCCGGATATCCAGAGAGTGGCAGTGGCCTTTTCCTTTCAGATGTTTGATCAGGTTCCCACAGAACCTACAGATATCTGTCCTCAGATCCTGGTGACAGAGGAGGAAACCTGCTGCCTGACATCGGAGGCTTAAATCTTGTGACCGAAAGGAGTTTGAGAAATGAATGAAATGCTGAATACTCTTGGAAAAAATGCCAGGAATGCGGAAGTTCTTGTGAGAAATCTTTCTGCAAATGAGAAAAATGAGGTGCTTCTTAAGGTTGCAGAGGCACTGACAGAGAATGCAGATACTCTGACAGCAGCTAATACCCTGGATGTGGAAAATGGCAGAAAAAATAATATGCCGGAGGCTCTGGTGGACAGACTGCTTCTTACCGGTGACCGGATCCGTGGGATGGCAGAGGGACTTCGCCAGGTGGCGGCGCTGGAGGACCCTGTAGGTGAGGTTCTTGGAATGAAGAAGCGTCCCAATGGTCTGATGATCGGGCAGAAAAGAGTGCCCTTAGGTGTGATCGGAATTATTTATGAGGCCAGGCCAAATGTAACAGCAGATGCCTTTGCCCTTTGCTTTAAGACCGGAAATGTGGTGATCTTAAAGGGTGGAAGCGATGCCATTCATTCCAATGAGGCCATTGTAAAATGTATCCGTGAGGTATTACGGGAGCAGGGGATCACAGAGGATGCCATCCAGCTGATCACAGACACTTCCAGAGAAACCACAGCAGAATTTATGAAAATGAATCAGTATGTGGATGTGCTGATCCCCAGAGGTGGCCGAGGACTGATCAAAGCAGTAGTTGAGAATAGTACAATCCCTGTGATCGAGACCGGTACAGGTAACTGCCATATTTATGTGGACGAAACTGCCGATCTGCAGATGGCAGCAGATATTATTATGAATGCCAAGACTCAGCGGGTAGGTGTGTGCAATGCTTGTGAGTCTGTACTGGTCCATGAGAAAGTAAAGGATGAGTTTCTGCCTGTTCTGGCCAGACGCCTGCAGGAGAAACAGGTGGAAATCCGGGCAGATGAAGCAGCCTGTGAGCTGATCCCCGGAGCTGTACATGCAACAGAGGAAGACTGGGGCAGAGAGTATTTGGATTATATTCTTTCCCTGAAGGTAGTTTCCTCTGTAGAAGAAGCAATCAGCCATATTAATCGATATAATACCGGACATTCTGAGGCAATCATTACCAATAATTATGAGCATGCCCAGAAATTCCTGGATCAGGTGGATGCTGCGGCAGTGTATGTGAATGCTTCCACCAGATTTACAGATGGGTTTGAGTTTGGCTTTGGCGCGGAGATCGGTATCAGTACCCAGAAATTACATGCAAGGGGACCTATGGGATTACTGGCACTTACCACTACCAAATATATTATCTATGGAAACGGACAAATTCGTCCGTAAGTTTGATTTTTTGTAAAAGGTGTGCTATACTCAAAATTAGTTTTGAATTGCAAAAATGAAATAAAAGACTTATTTATGGAGGACATAAAATGAGGAGAAAACAATTATTTGCCATTTTGATGGCTGGAGCATTATCTATGGGAATGGCTCCTTCTGCTGCATTTGCAGCAGCAGATACAGTAGCAGCACAGGCAGAAGCAGAGGGAGAGTTGGCAGCAGAGGAAGGTACAGATGCACCGGCAGAGGATCCGGCAGCTTCTGAAACTCCTGCAGAGACTCCGGAAACACCGGCAGAAGAGCCTGCAGAGACTCCGGCAGAAACTCCTGATGAAACACCGTCAGAGGAGACTCCGGAAACACAGTCAGCAGACCCTACTGAGGTACCGGCTGCAGAAGAAGCAGGAAGCGGAACAATCGTGATCGGCGAGACTGCCTATGCAACTCTGAAGGAAGCATTTGCAGCAGTACCTGACAGTACAGCTGAAGCCAATGATCCTACATACATTAAGATCAGCAGCGAGATTGAGCTTGGAGAAACAATTGATGTTCCGGCTAACAAAAATATTATGCTGGTTGCAACAGCAGAGGATATTAAGATCAAACGTGCTGCCGGTTTTGCAGGAAGCCTTTTCTCAGTATCCGGCGGTACTTTCCAGATTGCCGGCGGTACAGTAAATGATAAAGACGGAAATACAATAGGAACCGGTTCCATTACAGTAGACGGTACAGGGGATGGCACAACAGCTGTGACAGCACCTATGGTTGATGTACAGAGCGGTACCTTTGGAATTTCTGACGGTGTAACCCTTTCCGGAAATGTCAACACTTCCACAGAGGTAAATGGTGGAGCTGTTAACGTGGCTTCCGGTGCGGCTTTCTATCTTTTAGGAGGAACTGTTACAGGTAACACTGCAGCACAGGGTGGAGCTGTTAATGCAGTTTCCGGTGCCAACGTATATCTGCAGGGAGGAACTGTTACAGGCAATACAGCAGCACTTGGCGGTGGTATCTACAGTGAAGGTGCGGTAAATGTAAAAGGTACTGTATCTGTAACAGGAAATAAGGATCAAAATGATGCTGCCAGCAACCTGGTTCTGGCAGGAGAAGGCAAGATCAATGTGACCGGTGCAACAACCGGTTCTACCATCGGCGTTCAGGTAAAGGATGCAAAGGCCGGTGTACCAGTAGTAGGATTAGCAGAAGGTGTAACAGATGTAACACTGGCAGAAGTTCTGCCTCAGCTTACTTATGAAGGACAGACCTTTACCATTGGGGAAGACGGAAAACTGGTAGATCCCACTGTAACGGTAGCTCCCACTCCTTCTGAGAAACCGGAAGCAAAGGCTGCGATCAAAATCGAAAGTGGTAAATGGACCAGCCACAGCAGCTATGAGATTAAATTCCATACCAACATTAACGGACTTTACCAGGTAGACTGGGTGAAAAAGGGTGAAAAAGCGCCGGAGATCACTGTAAGCGGTCAGAAGATCAAGGCTGATAAGAGTACAACTGTTACAGTAACAGATCTGCCGGATTATGATGTAGATATTTATGTAACTGTAATCAGTGAAAAGGATTCTAAAAACTATAAATCCGTAAAGGTTGACAACAGTGCACAGAAACGCCCGGAGGCTCCTGAGGAACCGAAACCGGAACCAAAGACTCCGGCAGTTACAGAAAGTAAGGTTCAGGGCTTTGAAAACGCACTTACCTTCTATCCTGGAACTTTCTATGATTTCAGAGCAATCGGTGCAGGTACAGACAATGCAGATCCTCATGAGGGAGATGTGAGATGGGTACCACAGTACTGGAGCATGTCAGCAAATCCATCCTCCAAGGATATGCATACTACCTGGAAGATCGGCGCTGCCAAGGGTATTTACAAGGATGCAGAGACAACCTATGATATTTATGTATTCTTCCAGAAAGAGGTATACAGCGGAACAGAATGGCAGGCACAGAGCGGTATTATCGAATCTGTAAAATATCAGTTTAAGGCAGCTCCTCTGGCTCAAACATCTGTAACTCCTGGCGTTACCGGTTCAGACGGTACTTATGGAGGAAACGGAACAGCAGAGGGTACATCAGATCTGACACCAACTACCTATGCAGATGGAACAAGCGGATCTGCTTCCAAGTCAGCAGTATCTACAGGAGATGAATCACCGGTTGGTACTATGATGGCACTGGCAGCAGCATCTATCTTGGCAGGCGGTTATGTGCTGGTGAGAAGACGTAAAAAAGAAATGTAATCAATTGGACCGTCTGACAGGGTCAGGCGGCTGTGAGAATGAAAAAGGCGGGCTTTCGGGCCTGCCTTTTTCATGCTTTTTTGTTTGACATCTGTCTCTAAATTCTGTATGATAAGAAAAGCGTAAATTTGTAATAAGTATAGAACAGAACTTGTGAAAGGACGAGGAAATATACAGTGATTAATACACAGGAAAGTAAAGTGCAGTTAGAATATATCGAAAAATGTAAGGAACTGGTCGGAACGAGATATGATCATCAGCCTGCCTTTTTTATCCAGAATGCAGGCTGTCAGATGAATTCCCTTCAGACAGAGACAGTTGCCGGTATTGTGAAGAAAATGGGCTATGAGGAGGTTTCCAGGGAAGAGGATGCGGATGTGGTGATCTATAATACCTGTACTGTCCGTGAGAATGCCAATCTGAAGATCTACGGACATCTGGGACATCTGAAGAGCATTAAGAAACAGAAAAAAGAAATGAAGATCGTGCTTTTTGGCTGTATGATGCAGGAGCCGGAAGTAATCGAGAAGATCCATAAGGATTATTCCTTTGTTGATCTGGTGTTTGGTACTCATAATTTTCATAAATTTCCGGAGCTTTTTTACAGAAGCTTAAATACGGAGGGGCAGATCATTGACGTATGGAAGGAATCTGACGAGATCGTAGAGGGGATGCCGGCAGACCGTAAATACTCTTTCAAAACCGGTGTGAATATCATGTTTGGCTGTAACAATTTCTGCAGCTATTGTATCGTTCCCTATGTCCGTGGACGGGAGAAAAGCCGTGAGCCGGAAGCTATCCTTCAGGAGATCAGAGAGCTGGTGGCAGACGGTGTGACAGAGGTTATGCTCCTGGGACAGAATGTAAACTCCTATGGCAAGACATTGGAGAATCCTATTACCTTTGCCCAGCTTCTGCAGCAGGTAGAGGAAATTGAGGGGTTAAAGAGAATCCGTTTTATGACTTCTCATCCCAAGGATCTGTCAGATGAACTGATTGAAACTATGGCAAAAAGCAAAAAGGTATGCCATCATCTTCATCTGCCTATGCAGTCCGGAAGCAGCCGTATCTTAAAGATCATGAACCGGCGCTATGACAAGGAGAAATACCTGGAGTTGGTGCAGAAGATCCGTACAGCCATCCCGGATATTTCCCTTACTACGGATATTATCGTAGGCTTTCCCGGGGAGACAGAAGAGGACTTCCGGGACACACTGGATGTGGTAGAAAAATGTGATTTTGATACAGCCTTTACTTTTATTTATTCCAAGAGAAGCGGTACTCCTGCTGCAAAAATGGAGAACCAGATTCCTGAGGATGTGGTAAAGGATCGTTTTGACCGTCTGCTTTCCCTGGTACAGGAAAAGGGACGTCAGGCTTCTTCTCGTTTCCAGGGTACTGTGCAGGAGATCCTGGTGGAAGAGGAGAGTAAGGAAAAAGGAATCTATACAGGCAGAACAGAATATAATCTGCTGGTGCATTTCCCGGGCTGCAGAGATCTTCTTGGAAAATATGTAAAGGTACGACTGGATACCTGTAAGGGATTTTATTATTTTGGTACTCTGGTTGAGGAATAAACAGATAAATATGGCCTGGATTTCCGGCATAGTCCGGAAATCCGGGCTTTTCAACGGATAAACTGGTTACTGTAACTGAGAAAGGAATGAAAGAAACGTGAAACATAATAAATATGAGATAGATATGTGCAATGGAACGATCATGGACAAGCTGATCTCTTTTTCATTGCCTTTAATGCTGTCCGGAATCCTGCAGCTTCTGTTTAATGCTGTGGATATTGTGGTAGTAGGCAGGTTCAGTGGAAGTCAGGCACTGGCTGCTGTAGGATCTACTACTGCGCTGATCAATATTTTTACCAATTTATTTATTGGCATTTCCCTGGGAGCCAATGTACTTGCTGCCAGATTTTATGCTGCCGGAAAATCGAAGGAGATGTCGGAGACAGTCCACACTTCTGTTACGGTAGCTCTGATCAGTGGGGTTCTTATGGGAATCCTGGGGCTGATGTTTGCCAGATTTTCCCTGGAGCTTATGGGAACTCCTGAGGATGTAATCAGTCAGTCTGCCCTGTATATGCGGATTTATTTTCTGGGAATGCCCTTTTTTATGCTTTATAATTATGGCGCAGCCATTCTCCGCGCTGTGGGAGATACCAGAAGACCATTATTTTTTCTGGTAGTTTCCGGTGTGATCAATGCAGTGCTGAATGTGATCCTGGTTGTGTACTTCCATATGGACGTGGCTGGGGTTGCCATTGCTACAGTATTCTCACAGTTTGTTTCCTGTGTGTTGGTTTTGCGATGTCTTTATATGTCAGAGGGAAGCTATCAGCTGCGCTTTTCCAGGCTATCCATAAAAAAAGAATACCTGAAACAGATTTTCCAGGTAGGGGTTCCTGCGGGAATCCAGAGCACGGTCATCAATTTTTCCAATGCGCTCCTTCAGTCCTCTGTCAACTCCTTTGGCTCTGTGGCTATGGCAGGATATACAGCTGCCAATAATGTATTTGGATTTCTGTATGTCTCTGTAAATTCCATTACCCAGGCATGTATGAGCTTTACCAGTCAAAATTACGGCGTCCGGAAATGGAAGCGCATGGACAGGGTTCTTGTGGACTGTATAATTTTGTCTGTGGTATGCTCTCTGACTCTGGGCTGCTGCGCTTACTTTTTTGGACCTGAGATCCTGCAGATCTATACCAGGGAGCCTGATGTGATCCATGCAGGAATGGAGATTATGACCTTTGCCACAGTTCCCTATTTTCTTTGCGGATTGATGGACCTGTTTCCTGGGGCACTTCGTGGAATGGGGCATTCCGGAGTTCCTATGATCCTATCCATCATCGGTACTGTGGGAACCAGAATCGTATGGATCTTTGGAATCTTTCCATCTCACAGATCTCTGTCCGTACTGTTTATTTCCTACCCTGTATCCTGGATCCTTACCATACTGATGCAGGTATGCTGTTTCTACTTTGTGAGAAAGAAAGTACATGGGAAAATGAAGGCCTGTATATAGAGTATAAAAATGAAAGCTTTTGCAGAATATATTGCGTCAGCGATGCATTTTGCAGAAGCTTTTTTTAACCGAATCAAGTAAGTCCCCTGCGGGGGTTGCGAAAAGCAATAAGCAGTGGGTGGGGACTTGCTTGTATCAGGAGGAGTGCAAGCTCCTTCTGATAAACTGCGGAGCAGTTATTCGGTGTAGAGCTACGTAGCGAAGCGGATTGCGAATATCCGCTTGAAAAAAACAATTGACAAATACCCCTCATGGGTATATATTATAAATCATAGAAATACCTGTAAGGGGTATAAGATAAAAATGCAGATACCCCTTAACTAATGCAAAAAAAGAGAAAATGAAGCCCGGAAGAAGGAGCGGTTTATGGAGAAAAAATCGGAAAACAGAAATATAGATAGTATGGAAATACAGGAGGAGGGTATGAAGAAGGTCTGTCCCTGCTGCGAAAAACACACTGCCCGTTCAGAGGAAGAACGTAAAAAGCTGGTCAATCGTCTGAAGCGTGTGGAAGGACAGATCCGCGGAATCATCCGGATGCTGGAGAACGATGCCTACTGTAATGATATCCTGATCCAGTCAGCCGCAGTGAATGCTGCAGTAAATGCCTTTAACAAGGAGCTTCTGGCTCAGCATATCCGTACCTGTGTGGCAAGAGATATCCGACAGGGGAAAGATGAGACAATCGATGAGCTGGTGGTTACTTTGCAGAAACTGATGAAGTAAAAACTGTGGAAGCTGTAAAGCAGGGAAGCAATCTGCAGATATCAGATCAGGGATAATAAGTCACAAAGTTATGAGGAGGAATTACAATGGAACAATACAATGTAACCGGAATGAGCTGTGCAGCCTGCAGCAGCAGAGTGGAGAAGGCCGTATCCAGGGTTCCGGGTGTGACATCCT
>OGCQ01002493.1_pt1 | contig 18668 bp, 17 predicted proteins | sample 1570161 | NCBI WGS metagenome assembly OGCQ01 (sample SAMEA4384402, study PRJEB24528) | human gut metagenome
AATGTTTTTAGGTATACATAGTTTACGCAATTCCAATATATCTAATGCCATATCACCTCTCCCATTCTGAATCATCATTCATAATATCCAGATCATACTGAACATCCTCTGAAGTCTGTTCTACATCCGTCATGGCATGAGCTGCAAGAAGATCTTCTTCCATCTGTTGGGTGGAGAGAAGATTCTTCGTATAAATAAACACCTTATCTTTATTAGACGAAGATAATTGATTATATAAACTGTAAAGCTTAGCATAACGAGAGATGCGTTGGATTTGACTTTTAGAACTAGGTTCTTCACATTTTTCAATAACTACGTCAAGCGTTTTGGGTTTGTCTAAGTTAGATATTGAGTTATGCTCGCAAGTAAGATCTACAGTTTGTTCATTTCCCATCATTTTCAAAAGTGTATCGAGTTCAATTCTCATTCCAGAAGCAACCTTGGATATTGACGGAAGAGTAGGAGAAATTGGTTTGTTATTTCTAGGGTTTATATTATTTTCTAACATAGAAATATAACCTTTACTGAGTGAACAGTTGCATGCAAATTCACTCATGCTAATATTATTTTCTTTGCGATATTTTTTTATGATATCTCCCAATGTCATTTATGCACCACCTCTTATTGTTTAGTATATTGTACAATAGCAAAAAATAAAAGTCAACAAATTGTTCAACATGCTTAACAAATAATTCGACAAATGATACTACACAGTTAGTTCAACATATTGAAAAGATGTTCAAAAAGAGGTGAGAGAAGTGAACTATATAAATGCGACAGAAGGTCAGAAGAAAACAGGATAAGAGGGGATGGAACTCCGTACAACCATATTACATATCATAACCCAAGAGAGGTGATCATATATGGCGGTAATTAAAGAAATCAAATACGGATCCGGAGTAATCCGAATCCACGATGACTACTGTAAGAACAACACAAAAGAAGACAACCAGAAGATCATTGATAATGTATCTAAGATCATTATCGGATATTACCAGAGTCAGAAAATTGGATAAGGAAGGTGAGAACGTGGAGTACAAGAGTACCATGCAGACACATACAGTCACACTACCGATTCTTCTAGGTTATATTGTCTGGTTTCTGAAGAACCAGAAAAAGGATCGGGATGCAAACAGCAAAGGAACCATGCTTCTACTTCGTGTACAGTTGATTGAATATCATACAAAATACATGAAAGAAGGCAGCATTCCTTCATATGCATACGAAAACTTCAATGAAATGTATCAAGTATATCATGGTCTTGGAGGGAATAGCATGGTAACAAAAATGAAAAAGAAATTGATGAATTGCATATCAAGCAAAAAGGAGAATGATTATGGAACAGATCACAAATTATGTAAAACCGGAACTCGTTGTAGTAGCAATTGCTTTATATTTTGTAGGAATGGCACTCAAACAGGCACAGACAGTGAAAGATAAGTATATCCCACTTATCCTTGGTGGAATTAGCATTGCAATCTGCGCGATGTATGTGTTTGCCACATCCTCCTGCAGCACGCCTCAGGATATTGTAATGGCAATCTTTACAGCAATCACACAGGGAATTCTGATCGCCGGTCTTTCTACATATGTGAACCAGATCGTAAAACAGGCAAACAAAGACGAATGATTCAGGGAATGGGAAACAAAAGGTAAATCCCAAAGTGACCGATTCGGTCACAAAATTAGCAGCAATCTATATAACAGAAGGAGAAGCAGAAGGCGTTCGCGGAGATATAGCTTTTGTACAGTCATGCTTGGAAACGGGGAATATATGTTGAATGGCTTGGAATCCAGGAGAATCCAACACACCAAGGCTGGGCTGCCGGAAAAGGATATGGAAAACAGATCATTAGAATCTTGAATACTATACTAGGTTCAGAAGAACCGGAAAGTGAGGACGTTATGAATTTTTTTATTTGCGTAGGTCATGCCAATTATGGTAATGGAGTTATTTCTTCGGCTGACGGTACTGGTTACGGCGGAGTAAACGAATACAAATACAACAAAGAGCTTGCCCCTCATGTAGTTGAATGGCTAAAGAAAGCAGGACATAAAGCAACTCTGTGCATTGCTCCAGAAGGACAGCTTCATTCACTGAATGATGAAATTAATTACTTCATCGGAGAAGAAGGAAAACAGAATTACGATTTGTCCGTTCAGCTTCATCTGAATGCATTCAATGGTGCAGCGCATGGATGCGAAGCATATGCCTACAACGAAGCTGGAAAAGAAGTGGCAGCAAGAATTTGCGAGAAACTTGGAACTATCTGGGATAATAGAGGACCACAGATTAAAACAGGTTTGTATTGGACAAGAAAGACAAAAGCTAAAGCTGTCCTGATCGAGAGCTTCTTCTGCGATTCAAAAGCAGATTACGAAAAAGCAAAGGAGCTTGGTTTTGATGCCCACGCAAAGCTGATTGCAGAAGGAATCATTGGCAAGAACATTACGGGAGATATATCCGCAAATACAAACTCTGAAAGTACAAAAAAACCGACAACGAAATACTATGTGCAGGTAGGAGCGTATGCAAAAAAAACAAATGCTAAAGAAATGGTCGATAAGCTGAAGAAGGCTGGTTTTGATGCAATAATTAAGAAGAAATAAAAGAATATGATTCAAAAAGAGCTCCAAAGTTACTTGGGGCTCTTTTTGAAATAATTAATGATAACCTTTATGTGCTGACGAACTGGCACATTTAGAGATGGTATCTACCATTGTTCATCAGCTTACACGGGATCTCTCCATGGAGGAAATTGAAAAGTCAGGTTTTGGACCTTACTATATTGATCATACAGTGGGAGTATGGCCTCAGGCTGCAGGAGGAATTCCCTTTAATGCCTGTGAGTTTCAGAGTAAAGGTGATCCGATCACTGATCTGTTCGAGGATCTTGCAGCAGAGCAGAAGGCTAGGTCAACCTATGATAATATCCTGCGCGTTGTGCGGGATATACCGGAGATAGCAGATCCCATCAAATTTCTGAGAGCCAGAGAGATTGTACATTTTCAGAGATTTGGAGAAGCGCTGCGGTCTGTTCAGGAGAATCTGGATGCAAAGAATTTCTATGCCTTTAACCCCAGCTTTGATAATCCCTGCAAGGCGTCATGTAAAGACTGCAAATAGCATATAAAATAAGGATATTTTTAAATAGACTAAGCAGGAGCTGCCTCAAAAGTTTTCATAATGGCAGTAATGGAGGCATGCAGATAAGGCCGGTACTGTACCAGAGGTACCGGCTGCTGATAGAGGATGCAGCTGTAACAGGAGGAGCCGACCAGTTCAATAATAGTGAAAAGAAGCAGCTCCGGATTTTCGTAGGTAACCCTACTTTTTGAAAGCATATCCAGATAGGACTGATAGAAATGGTAGTCTTCATCTGGCATTTTTTCCTCAAAAGCACCCTTAAAGATTCCCCAGGAGAGATTCTTGGAGATGAAAAGAAGGAGAGTATGGTCTCTGTCTAATTCTGTAAGTATATAATCTACAATAAAATGTACCTGTTCTTCAAAATCACAGATATCAGTTCGAGCCAATGCTTCATGGGCATGATAAAAAAGCTCCCCTGTCTTGTGGGAGATAAGTTTATTTCGGACATCATATTTATCTTTGAAATAAAGATAGAAAGTTCCCTTGGCTACACCTGCCTGATCTACAATATCTGAAATTGTGGTTTTGGTAAGCCCTTTTGTGGTAAAAAGCTCAAAAGCGGTAGTGAATAGAGCGTCTTTTTTCTTTTTCTTATTCAGCTCCAGTTTTCCCATTATAGTTCCCTCTTTCATACATTCTTATTTTTTATTTTAAACAAAAATGACTGAAAGTCAATATTACATTTTTCTTCTGGAAAAATTTAGGCAAATTGTGCAGAATGATTATTGACTGACAGTCAGTTTTGGTATATAACATTCCATGAAATAAAAAATGACTGTTGGTCATAGAATGATTAAACAGTATCAATAAGAAAGAAAGAAGAGGAGAAAAGGATGATTAAGGTAGGAAAGTGGATTGCAAAACACAAAATACTGATCATTATCATTGGAATTGCATTGCTGATCCCGTCATATCTTGGTATGGCGGCCACCAGGATCAACTACGATGTACTGAGCTATCTGCCGGATACTCTGGAAACAGTAAAGGGTCAGGATATTATGGTAGATCAGTTTGGAATGGGAGCCTTCTCCATGATTGTAGTGGAGGATATGGAACTAAAGGATGTAGCGGCTTTGAAAGAAAAGATAGAGGCTGTAGATCATGTGAAAAAGGTTTTGTGGTATGATAGTGTATTAGACCTGTCGGTACCTGTGGAAATGCTTCCTAAGGATTTGAAAGAGGCCTTTTTTAACGGAGATGCAACCATGATGATTGCGTTGTTTGATAATACAACGTCGTCAGAAACTTCCATGGAGGCTGTAACACAGATCCGTAAGATTACTTCAAAGAACTGTTTTGTCAGTGGAATGACAGGTATTGTTACTGATATCAAGCAGATCGCGCTTAAAGAAATGCCGATTTACGTTGTGATCGCTTCCTGCCTTTCTCTGGTAGTACTTCTCCTTGCAATGGATTCTCTGGTAGTCCCGGTTCTGTTTTTGCTCTGCATCGGTGTGGCAGTTTTATATAACCTGGGAAGTAATATTTTCCTTGGTCAGATTTCCTACATCACTCAGGCTCTGACAGCAGTACTTCAGCTTGGTGTTACCATGGACTATTCCATTTTCCTGCTAAACAGCTATGAAGAGAATAAGAAACGCTTTGAAGGTGATAAAGAGAGAGCAATGGCACATGCCATCAATGCAACCTTCAAATCTGTAATCGGAAGTTCCATTACAACAGTTGCAGGATTTATCGCACTTTGTTTTATGACATTTGCACTTGGACGTGACATGGGTATTGTAATGGCAAAGGGTGTTGTAATTGGTGTTTTATGTTGTGTAACTTTACTTCCGGCTTTGGTACTTACCTTTGACGGAGCAATTGAGAAGACAACGCATAGGAAATTGCTTCCAAGCTTTGACAAGGCATCTGCTTTTATTACAAAGCATTATAAAGTATGGCTGATCATTTTCCTGGTAATGCTTTTCCCGGCTATCCATGGAAACAATAATCTGAAAAACTACTATAATATTGATAAATCATTGCCTTCTACTCTGGATAGTAATGTGGCAAATGCAAAGCTTCAAGATACCTTTAACATGAATAATGTACATATGGTATTGCTAAAGAAGGGACTGACATCAAAAGAGAAAACAGAAATGCTTAGCCAGATCAAAGATGTTGACGGTGTGAAATGGGCACTGGGAATGGATTCCTTCGTAGGTGCCGCATTTCCTGATACTATGATTCCCAGTGATCTGAAGAAGATGCTGGAGAGTGATGAATATGAAATGGAATTTATCTGTTCTGAATATAAGACAGCAACAGATGAAGTAAATAACCAGATCGATGAGATCCAGAAGATTGTAAAAGGCTACAGTCCTGAATCCATGGTAATTGGTGAAGCACCTCTGACAAAGGATTTACAGGATGTTACAGATGTAGACTTAAAGACAGTAAATACCATTTCCATTCTGGCAATCTTTATTATTATCATGATCGTATTCAAATCCATTTCTCTTCCGGTTATCCTGGTTGCAGTTATTGAATTTGCAATCTTTGTTAATATGTCTGTTCCATATTATCAGGGAAAGGAAGTTGTATTTGTAGCAAGTATTGTTATCGGATGTATCCAGCTAGGTGCAACTGTTGACTATGCGATCCTGATGACCAGCAGATATCAGAAGGAGAGAGGCCTTGGAAAAGGCAAGAAAGAAGCCATTGCTATTGCACATAAGACTTCCATGAAGTCAATTGTGATCAGTGGATGCAGTTTCTTCGCAGCAACCTTCGGTGTTGGTCTTTATACACAGGTTGACATGATCGGAAGTATCACAAATCTGCTTTCTCGTGGCGCGGTTATCAGTACTTTAGTTGTACTTCTGGTACTGCCGGCAATGTTTATGATATTTGACCCGCTTATCTGCCATACATCTATTGGATTTGCCAAGAAAAAAAAGGCAGAAGAGAAGACAAAATAAGAGATTGATTTGTTAAGGAAGTTTATTGTAAAGAGATAGAATATAAAGGAGTAATTTATTATGAACAGAAACAGAAAAAAAGCAGCCGCCGCTACTCTGGCAGCAGGAATGGCAGCAGTTTTAAGTGCAGGAACCGTGATGGCAGCAGTGCAGACAGGAAGCAGTGATGTTTCAAAGGAAGAGACAGTTTATGTAAATACAACCGCAGAGGGAGAAGTTACAGATGTAACGGTATCTGACTGGCTGAAAAATTCAGGAAAAAATTCCACTGATGTGAAGGATGCTTCAGACCTGGCAGATATTAAAAATGTGAAGGGCGATGAGACCTTTACTCAGAAAGGTGATAATCTTACCTGGAATACAGACGGCGAGGATATTTATTATCAGGGTAAAACAGATAAGGATTTGCCGGTTTCTGTAAGTATTAAATATTATATGGATGGAACTGAGATTTCTCCGGAGGAGCTGGCAGGCAGAACAGGACATCTGAAGATGGTGGTTACCTATACCAATAATTCTAAAAAGACAACTAAAATTGATGGAAAAAATACAGAGATTTATTCGCCCTTTGTTATGGTTACAGGAATGATCCTGTCCACAGATAATTTCAGCAATATTACAGTGGATAATGGAAAGGTTATTTCCGATGGAAGCAGAAATGTGGTAGTAGGCCTGGGAATGCCGGGATTGAAAGAAAGTCTGGATCTTACTTCTGATATGGCAGATAAGATTGATATTCCAGAAGGATTTACCATGGAGGCAGATGTTACAGACTGTGAAATGAGTTCTACCTTTACTGCTGCATTGACAGATATTTTCAAGGACATGGATCTGGGTGATGTGGATGGACTGGATGATCTGAAGGATTCCATGAATGATCTGAAGGATGCTGCTCTGAAGCTTGTGAATGGTTCTAAAGAACTGTATGACGGAACAGATACCTTAAATGAAAAATATAAGGAATTTGCAGATGGAATCAGCAGTCTTCAGTCTGGAGTAAATGAATTAAGTGATGGTGCCAAGACTCTGGATGACGGAGCAAAGAGTCTGGATGAAGGCGCCCAGAAAGTAGACAGTGGAGCAAAAACCTTAAGTACAGGAGCGAAATCACTGAACAGCGGCGTATCCTCCTATACCTCAGGAGCGGATACTCTTTCAGCAGGAATCACACAATATACAGCAGGTGTAAATACACTGGACAGTAAAATGGAAGAATATCAGGCGGGAATGAAATCCCTGAGCGACGGTGTAAATGCGTATGTTGCAGGAGGCAATCAGCTGGCAGGAGGTGTGCAGAATTACGTTAATGGAACTACCACACTGACAGATGGAATGAAACAGTATATTGCCGGAGCCAGCCAGCTGGCAGGAGGTGTGAGCCAGTATGCAGGAGGAATCAAGAGTCTGGTTGAGGGAATGGGTCAGATGGTTCCCGGGATTGATACAGCAGTAAAGGGAATACAGTCTGCAGCAGAGAAAATGACAGCCCTTTCTTCACAGATTGATCCTGATATGATCAAGAATTTTGGACAGAATGTAACACAGTATACAGATGGTGTATCTGCATATACAGAAAAGGTACAGGAATATATAGACAGTGTGGAACAGCTGGCAGCAGGTTTATCCTCATTGGAAAGCTCATTGAATACGCTGGCATCCTCTCAGACGTCTTCCATTCAGCAGGGAACAAATGCCATGTCCGCACAGCTGGACAACAGTGCGGATACTATGAACAGCCAGGCTGACGAAATCGAATCCTGGATCAGTAATGCTTCTGAGGCTTCAGTGGATGCTTCTTCTGTGGAAGCAGGTATCAGCTCCGTGAATGGAAGTCTGGAGGCAGCAGAAGCTGCACTGAACAATATTGATTACAGTAACATGGATGAGGAAACTGCAGCAGCAGTGGCATCTGCAGTAAACAGTGCACTGGGCTCTGTACAGGCAGCAGAGGCTACTGCCTCAGGAATTGATACTTCTACGATTACAGCATCAGCACCGGATACTTCAGCACTGCAGGCGGCAGCATCAGCACTGAGAAGCTCTGCACAGACAGCATCAGCAACTGCAGAAACCCAGGAAGAAGCTGTTAATTCAAGTGTAGAGACCCTTCAAAAACAGCTGGAGCTTCTGAGCTCCGGAATGCAGAATGTAAAAACAGCGGTAAACACGCTGAATGCAGGAGCACAGACATTGACAGCAAATGATGAAGCATTGAAGAGTAGCGGAGCACAGCTTTCCGGACTTGGAACACAGCTTTCCCAGGGTGTGAATGGAATGAGCACCTTATTTACTCAGATGGAGGAACAGCTTCCGGTTATGCTTGAGGGAGTAAAACAGCTGCAGGCCGGTTCTGATCAGCTGACAACAGCCAACACAAAGCTTCAGAGCGGTTATGAAAGCCTGGCAAAGGCAAGCACTGAACAGATGATCTCAGGAGCAGATACACTTCTGAAGTCAGGTCAGACCCTTACAGATGGTATTACAACTTTGCAGGGCAAAAATAATGCCAATGCCAATGCTTTGCTGAAGGGAGCTAAGACTCTTAAAGGTGCCAGAAAGACTTTGACAAGCGGTATCTCTCAGATCAGTTCTGCTACCGGACAGCTGGTAAGTGGCGTAGGAACACTTGCTTCCAACAGCGGAGCTCTTACCAGTGGAGCTTCCCAGCTTTCTGCAAACAGCTCTTCATTAAACAGCGGAGCCTCCCAGCTTGCAAGCGGGGCAGATACTCTTGCAAATGGAACAGGTACCCTTGCAAGCGGAACCAAGACTTTAAAGAGTGGAACCAGCAGTCTGGTTTCCGGAGTGGGTACACTGAAGGATGGTGCTGATAAGCTGGCTGATGGAAGTGATCAGTTAAAGGATGGAATCAGTGATCTGAAGGACGGAGCAAAAGAACTGTATGATGGCCAGGAGAAATTCTATAAAGAAGGAATTGAAAAACTGGATGAGACAGTCACCGAAGATCTGCAGAAGATTTTGGATCGTTTTGAGGCAATCCAGTCTGATGATGTTATGTATACAACCTTTACAGACAAAGCTTCTGATATGGACGGAAATGTGAAATTTATTTTTGAGACAGATCCGGTGGAAATTTCAGACGAAGATTAAATGTTATTATGGTAATTCATTGCGTCTGCGGAAACTTTCTGCTATAATACGAAAAAGATAAAAGGTTATCATAAGATGAATGGTAACAAGCGATATAATGAAGGTGATTCCATGCAGAAAACAAAAACGCGGAAGCAGAGCAGGATTTCCAGTGCAAAAGCAGGCAGATCTATACAGCATGCCAGGGCAGATTATTACGATTACAGTCTGGTGGCAGTTATAGTGCTTCTGATCTGCTTTGGACTGGTTATGCTGTACAGTACCAGTTCCTATATGGCGGAAGTGAAATATGGAAATGATATGTTTTATTTTAAAAAACAGGCAGCGATCAGTGTAGCGTGTATTGTGATGGCTCTGATCATTTCCAGAATTGATTATCATATTTTATATTATTTTACTACAATTTTATATGTAGCAGCATTTGGACTTATGCTTCTGGTAAAAACCCCTCTGGGAACCGCTGCCAATGGTGCCCAGAGGTGGCTGCAGATCGGACCGATCCAGTTTCAGCCATCAGAGATTGCAAAAGTGGCAGTCATCGTGTGTCTGCCCTACATGATCATCAAAATGGGACGCAGGATCAAAACTCTGAAAGCATGTATGGTTCTGTTGGGCGTAGGTGGTCTGCTTGCGTTTGGGGCTTACCAGTTTACAGATAACCTGAGTACAGCAATTATTATCTTTGCGATTACGGTTGGCCTGATCTTTGTGGCACATCCGGATACAAAAATATTTTTTATTCTGGGAGGGGCAGGAATTGCCGGGATTGCAGCTTTGGTCATGTTTTTGAATGCCACAGTCAGCGTAGACGGAGATATCAGCTTCCGTCTTCGTCGTATTATGGTATGGCTGCACCCGGAGGATTTTGCAGATACCTGGGGCTATCAGACAATACAGGCTCTGTATGCCATTGGTTCCGGAGGCTTTTTTGGCAGAGGGCTGGGCAACAGTATCCAGAAGCTTGGAAGTGTGCCGGAAGCACAGAATGATATGATTTTTTCTATTATCTGTGAGGAACTGGGGATTTTCGGCGGGATCATTGTGTTGCTTTTATATGCTTATCTTTTGTACAGATTATTTTTTATTGCGCAGAATGCACCGGATATGTTTGGGTCTCTGATGGTCAGCGGTATTTTTATCCACATTGCGCTGCAGGTTATCCTGAATATTGCGGTTGTGGTAAACCTGATGCCGAACACAGGAGTTACGCTGCCGTTTATCAGCTATGGAGGTACATCCATTGTATTCCTTATGGCAGAAATGGGACTTGCGCTCAGTGTGGCACGGCAGATTAAATTTAAGGATTCCTGACAATAATAAGATAACAAAAATAGTGCTTGACAAATGGAATAGGAGCATATATACTTTGAATATCAAAGTAATTATGAAATAAAACATCCGGCAGAGAGATAATAACCGAATCATACTGCAGGACTTAATTAAAGGAGAAAAAAGCAATGTTAGAAAAAATGAGCAAAATGATCGCAGAGCAGTTAAATTGTGATGCATCCGAGATTACTTCTGAGACTTCTTTTAAAGATGACCTGGGAGCAGATTCCCTTGATCTGTTTGAACTGGTTATGGCTCTTGAGGACGAATATAATGTTGAGATCCCGGCAGAGGAGCTTACAGATCTGACAACTGTTGGTGCAGTTATAGATTACCTTAAAAACAAAGGTGTAGAAGCATAATAAAGTGAAGCAGAACTCCTTGGAGACCTGGCTGTTACCAGGCTCCGGGGAGAATTTTTTAAATATATATTTTGATATGCAAAATATTTAATTATAAAACTAATGGAATATCAGGGGAAAATATTTTTTGCCCTGAACTTGCAATATATAACTGATAAGAGTGGAGAAAGATGAGGAAATAATATATGTCCAAGATTGCATTTGTTTTCCCTGGACAGGGTGCCCAGTATACCGGAATGGCGAAGGATTTTTATGAAAGTTTTCCGGTAAGCCGTCAGGTTTTCCAGACAGCGTCTGAAGCCAGCGGACTGGATGTCAGGGCTTTATGTTTTGAAGAAGAGGACAGATTAAATATTACAGAATATACACAGATCGCCATGCTTACTGCGGAAATTGCCATGCTCCGTGCACTGGAGGAAACAGGAATCCATTCTCAGGTAAACGCAGGACTGAGCCTGGGAGAATATGGAGCACTGATTGCTTCCGGTGTGATGAAGGAGAAGGATGCTTTTGAGGTGGTAAGAAAAAGAGGCATCTATATGCAGGAGGCTTATCCCACAGGTGGTGCCATGTCAGCAGTTCTGGGAACAGATGCAGGGCTGATCGAGAAGGTATGCGAAGAGACAGAAGGTATTGTTTCTGTTGCCAATTATAACTGTCCGGGACAGATCGTGATCACAGGAGAGGAAAAGGCAGTTTCTGCTGCAGGAGAAGCTTTGAAAGAAGCAGGAGCCAGAAGAGTGATCCCGCTGAAGGTCAGTGGTCCTTTTCATTGTGAATTGCTGAAGGGCGCAGGTGAGAAGCTTGGACAGGCACTGGAAGCAGTGGAGTTGCAGCCATTTTCCATACCATATGTCACTAATGTTACTGCCGGATATGTAACAGAACCTGATTCAGTAAAAGAACTTCTGGTAAGGCAGGTGTTCTCTTCTGTACGTTGGCAGCAGTGTGTGGAAGCTATGATCCGTGACGGGGTGGATACCTTTGTGGAAATCGGACCCGGAAAAACACTTACAGGTTTCCTGAAAAAAATCGACAGAAGTGTGAAAGCTCTTCATGTGGAAAAGGCAGAGGATCTGGAAACGGTCAGAAAGGAGTGTCTGTAAATGCTGGAAAATAAAGTAGCTTTGATCACAGGGGCAGGAAGAGGAATCGGCAGAGCCATTGCTGTGGCTCTGGCAAAAGAAGGAGCACAGGTAATTATCAATTATAATGGCTCAGAAAAAAAAGCCTTAGAGGTAAAACAACTGATTGAAGAACAGGGTGGAAAAGCTGTTACCTGCCAATGCGATGTCAGTGATTTTACAGCCTGCGAGAAAATGATCAGGGATGTGGTAGCTGAGTTTGGACATCTGGATATTCTGGTGAATAATGCCGGGATCACAAGAGATGGGCTGATTATGAAAATGAAGGAAGAGGATTTTGATGCTGTATTAAATATCAACCTGAAGGGAACCTTCAATACGATCCGTCACAGCGCAAGACAGATGCTGAAGCAGCGTAGTGGTAAAATTATCAATATTTCTTCTGTGTCCGGTATTCTGGGAAATCCAGGACAGGCCAATTATGCAGCATCCAAGGCTGGCGTGATCGGTCTCACGAAGACTATGGCCAGAGAGCTGGGAAGCAGAGGAATTACTGTAAATGCCATTGCACCGGGCTTCGTGGATACAGAGATGACAGAGGTTCTGGGAGACAGCGTGAAAGAAGCGGCCTGCAGACAGATTATCCTGGGACGGTTTGGAAAACCGGAGGATATTGCCAATACAGCAGTATTTCTGGCATCTGAGAAAGCAGATTATATTACAGGTCAGGTCATCAGTGTGGATGGCGGTATGAACGTATAAAGGAGAAGAAAATGAGAAGAGTAGTGATCACAGGTATGGGAGCTATCACTCCTGTAGGTCTTAGTGTAGAAGAATTCTGGAACAGCGTAAAAGAGGGCAGAACAAACTTCGCAGAAGTAACCCGCTTTGACACGACAAAATACAGAGCACATATGGCAGCAGAAATCAACAATTTCAATCCAAAAGATTACATGGATTTTAAATCTGCCAAACGTATGGAACTTTTCAGCCAATATGCAGTGGCTGCAGCAAAAGAAGCCATCGAGCAGTCCGGTCTTGATATGACAAAAGAAGATCCGTTCCGTGTGGGATGCAGCGTGGGAAGCGGTATTGGAAGCATGCAGGTAGTAGAGAAATCCTGTGAGATTCTGAATACAAAAGGTCCGGGCAGATTGAACCCGCTTATGATTCCGCTGTTAATCTCCAATATGGCATCTGGAAACGTATCCATTCAGTTCGGTCTTCGCGGAAAGAATATCAACGTTGTAACAGCCTGTGCAACAGGAACTCACAGTATCGGTGAAGCATACCGCACTATCCAGTGGTCTGATGCAGACGTAATGGTGGCAGGGGGAACAGAAGCTGCCATCACACCAACAGGTTTTGGTGGTTTTGCAGCCCTGACAGCTCTCACATCCTCTACAGATCCAAAGAGATGTTCTATTCCTTTTGACAAAGAAAGAAGCGGCTTTGTTATGGGTGAGGGTGCAGGTGTTGTAGTTCTGGAAGAACTGGAGCATGCCAAAGCCCGCGGTGCGAAAATTCTCGCTGAGGTTGTAGGCTATGGCGCAACAGGAGATGCATTCCACATCACATCCCCTGCAGAAGACGGTTCCGGTGCTGCCAAAGCCATGGAGCTTGCTGTAAAAGAAGCAGGTATATCTACAGATGATGTATGGTATGTAAATGCCCATGGTACAAGTACACACCACAACGACTTATTTGAAACTATTGCCATTAAGAAAACATTCGGTGAGCATGCAAAAGAAATGAAAGTAAATTCTACTAAATCCGTCACAGGACATCTTCTGGGAGCTGCCGGTGCAGTAGAAGTGATCACCTGTGTCAAAGAACTTCAGGAGGGACTGATCCATCAGACAGTGGGCTATCAGGTACCGGACGAACAGTGCGACCTGGATTATGTAGGAAACGGCCCGGTTAAGATGGATATTAAATATGCATTGTCAAATTCACTTGGATTTGGCGGACATAATGCATCCCTACTTATTAAAAAATACGAAGACTGATTTTACAGAAACATAATGAATACAGATCCGGCGGAGGGTGAAAGATCAGATATCTGGCTGGATCAGACAGCCTGAATCTCTGATTGGTTCAGGCAGGAGGACATAAATGGAATTATCAAATATAATAGAACTGATCCACGCAGTCAGTGATTCAAATCTGACACAATTTAATCTGCAGGACGGAAACTTAAATATCTCCATGTCAGCAGAGAAAACAATCGTACAGCAGGCAGCAGCAAATACAGATGCTGCATTGTCAGTTCAGTATCAGCCGGTGATGCAGCCGGCAGCGCAATCTGCAGTGCAGAATCAGATAACTGGTCAGGCAACCGGAACAGAAACTTTTACAGGAAATGTAGTGAAATCTCCTCTTGTAGGAACCTACTATGCAGCTTCATCTCCTGACAGTGCTCCGTTCGTGAAAGTGGGAGACAAAGTAAACAAAGGCCAGGTTCTTGGCATTGTTGAAGCAATGAAGCTGATGAATGAGATCGAGTCAGAATTTGACGGTACTGTCAAAGAAATTCTGGTAGAAAATGAACAGATGGTAGAGTTCGGACAGCCAATGTTTGTGATAGAATAGAGAAAAAAGATAAGGAGGCATTCACAATGAAGCTTACAACAAAAGAAATTATGGAAATTATTCCTCACAGACACCCGTTCCTCCTGATCGATACAATCGAAGATCTGGTTCCGGGTGTAAAAGCAACAGGAAAGAAATGTATTACTTACAATGAACCGCAGTTTGCAGGACATTTTCCACAGGAACCAATCATGCCCGGAGTCCTGATCATTGAAGCACTTGCTCAGACTGGCGCAGTTGCAATCCTGAGCAAACCGGAGAATAAGGGGAAAATTGCATATTTTGCATCTATCAATAATGCAAAATTTAAGAACAAAGTAGTTCCGGGTGACACTCTTACACTTGAAGTAGAGATTATCAAGGAAAAAGGGCCAATGGGAGTTGGAAGAGCAAAAGCTACAAATCAGGACGGCAAAGTAGCAGTGATCGCAGAACTGACCTTTGCAGTAGGAGCATAACAAATGTTTGGAAAAATTTTGATTGCCAACCGTGGAGAGATTGCAGTGCGCATTATCCGTGCATGCCGTGAAATGGGAATCCGCACAGTTGCTGTATATTCAGAAGCAGACAGAGATGCCCTGCATACTCAGCTTGCAGATGAAGCAGTCTGTATTGGCAAAGCACAGTCTACAGACAGCTATCTGAATATGGAGCGAATCTTAAGCGCAACTATTGCTACAAAGGCAGAAGCTATCCATCCGGGCTTCGGATTTCTTTCAGAGAACAGCCGATTTGTGGAAATGTGTGAAAAATGCAATGTAGCATTTATCGGTCCATCAGCAGAGGTTATTTCCAGAATGGGAAATAAATCAGAGGCAAAAAATACTATGCGCAGAGCCCAGGTCCCGGTGGTACCAGGCACAAAAGAGCCGATTTACACAGTGGCAGAAGCACAGGAAGCAGTGAAAGAAATCGGCTTTCCGGTTATGATCAAGGCTTCTGCAGGTGGCGGTGGAAAAGGAATGCGCGTAGCACGTAATGAGCAGGAATTTGCCAAATTATTTGAAACAGCACAACAGGAATCTGTCCATTCTTTCTCTGACAATACCATGTATCTGGAACGATTTGTGGAAAATCCCAGACATGTGGAGGTACAGATTCTTGCAGATAAATACGGAAATGTGATTCATCTGGGAGAGCGTGACTGTTCTGTCCAGAGACGCCACCAGAAAATGATCGAAGAATCTCCCTGTATCGCAATTGCAGACAAACTGCGAAAGAGAATGGGAGAAACCGCAGTCCGTGCAGCAAAGGCAGCAGGTTATGAAAGTGCAGGAACCATAGAGTTTCTTCTGGATCAGTCAGGAGAATTCTATTTTATGGAAATGAATACCAGGATCCAGGTAGAACATCCTGTGACAGAATTTGTGTCTGGTGTAGACCTGATCAAAGAGCAGATCCGTATTGCGGCAGGAGAACCCTTAAGCGTTCGGCAGAAAGACATAGAAATCCGCGGTCACGCCATGGAATGCAGGATCAATGCAGAAGACCCTGAGAGACATTTTATGCCATGTCCCGGCAGGATTACAGATCTGCATCTGCCAGGCGGAAACGGAATCCGTGTGGATACAGCAGTTTACAATGACTATGCAATCCCTCCATACTATGATTCCATGATCGCAAAGATCATAGTTTATGACAAAGACCGCCGCAGTGCTATCCGGAAAATGATCAGTGCACTGGGAGAAGTTGCAATTGAAGGGGTAAAGACCAACGTAGATTTTCTGTACGAACTTCTGAACCAGCCAGATTTCCAGGAGGGGAATATTACCACAGATTTCATTCCACAGCATTATCCGGATCTGTAAAAGAAAATATGGTGCAATTATAAAATTAGTTTGATTAATAGTTATTAATGTTATTTTGCTGTCCGAAAGCAACATTAAATTGGGTTACATAAAGGAGCAGGATTTTAATGGCAGACTTGAAGAGATTTTTTAAGAAAACAGTTTCAGAAGACCGGCATAAACAGGCCGCATCTGTTTCCGTACCTGAAGGCTTATGGATCAAATGTCCAAAGTGCGGAGAAATGGTTTACAGAGAAGACGTAATATCCAACGCCTATGTGTGCCCGAAATGCGGAGGATATTTCAGGATCAGTGCAAAACGCCGCATCAAAATGATTGTAGATAAGGGAAGTTTTAAAGAGTGGTTTACAGGAATTGATAACAGTAATCCCCTGGATTATCCGGACTATCCACAGAAAATAGAAAATCTGAAAGAGAAAACCAAAATGGATGAGGCCATCCTTATTGGAGAAGCCACAATTGGTGGTATGCGCACCGTACTCGGAGTAATGGACGCCAGATTTCTGATGGCATCCATGGGTTATGTAGTAGGAGAAAAAATCGCCCGTTCATTCGAAGAAGCTACACGACAGAGTCTTCCGGTCATTCTGTTCTGCTGCTCCGGCGGTGCCAGAATGCAGGAGGGAATCATATCACTGATGCAGATGGCAAAAACCTCCGCAGCCATCAAACGTCATTCCGAAGCAGGACTTCTCTACACATCTGTGCTGACAGACCCGACAACCGGTGGCGTCACTGCAAGCTTCGCTATGCTTGGAGACATTATCCTTGCAGAACCAGGCTCCCTGATCGGATTTGCCGGCCCGAGAGTCATTGAACAGACTATAGGCCAGAAATTGCCGGAGGGCTTCCAGAGACCGGAGTTTCTTCTGGAACATGGTTTTCTCGACGGAATTGTTGAACGAGGCTCTATGCGGGATGTTCTTTCTCTGATTCTGAAACTGCACAACACCAGAGAATGTTACGGGAATTTTCCTCAGGAAATACCTGCCAGATCTTTCGATACTTTTGGAAAAAAGAAAAAACAGAAGAAACCAAAGAACCTTACTGCCTGGGACAGAGTCCAGATTGCCAGAAGCAGTGACCGTCCGTCAGCGGCAGAATATATTGATGCCATTTTTGATGATTTCATGGAATTTCATGGTGACAGAGGTGTCAGAGACGACAATGCCATCATCGGCGGCATCGCTACACTGGATGGACAGCCTGTTACAGTAATCGGAATCCGTAAAGGGCATACTACAAAAGAAAACATCAGATGCAATTTCGGAATGCCATCACCGGAAGGGTACAAAAAGGCTCTTCGCCTGATGAAACAGGCAGAGAAATTTGGGCGCGCAGTCATCGCATTTGTAGACACTCCGGGAGCATTTTGCGGACTGGAAGCAGAAGAACGGGGACAGGGCGAAGCCATTGCAAGGAATCTCCTGGAAATGTCTGATCTGAAGGTGCCGGTTCTTTCTGTTGTAATTGGTGAAGGCGGAAGTGGCGGTGCACTTGCACTAGCAGTTGGCAATGAAGTCTGGATGATGGAAAATGCAACTTATACTATCCTTTCACCGGAAGGATTCGCATCTATTCTCTGGAAAGACAGCAGGAAGGCACCGGAAGCTGCGGAGGTTATGAAAGTAACAGCGGCTCATTTGAAAGAACTGGGGATCATTGAACGGATCATACCGGAGGAATATCCGGCAAGTGAAGAAAACTTATCTGAAATTGCAGAATATATGAAGATCAGGATGAAGCAGTTTTTAGTAAAACAAGCTGGTAAAAGTGGACAGCAGATTGCACAGGAACGGTATGAGAGGTTTCGTAAGATGTAGCGTGTGAATGGCAAAAGGGACGCGCAGAAAAATATTTTATTGGGAGTGCGGTTTCGGGGTCTAAGATATTCTAAGTCCTCAGAAATCTGCTAAAACCATGAGCCGGCTTGTCAAACTCGCTACGTCTCCGACTTCGCTCAGACAGTGATGCAGCCGGCTCATAACGCAGATTTCTGAGAACTAAGAATATCTAAGACCCCTGCAAATGCACTCCCAATAAAATATTTTTCTGCGCTGGTTTGTTGCATGTTGTCATGCGTCCCCATTCAAAAAACATTAAAAATTTTACCTATCCCGACTTGAAATAAGAAAGCCTCTGACGTATAATAAACCCGAAAGTAGAAAGACGCTGCTTTTAAGCAGGGTCTTTTTTTACAGATTTTGAATATATAAAAAATTCAGGAGTGAAAAAAGTTATGACCAAGATCAGAACAAGATTTGCACCAAGCCCTACAGGCAGAATGCATGTTGGAAATTTAAGAA
>OGCQ01002501.1_pt1 | contig 18627 bp, 18 predicted proteins | sample 1570161 | NCBI WGS metagenome assembly OGCQ01 (sample SAMEA4384402, study PRJEB24528) | human gut metagenome
AACTGTTCCAATCTACCGGAATCTTCTTTTCCAGAAAATCCCGGATGATTCCTTCTTTTGCCGAAGTCTCCTTGTGTTCTTCCTGCGCAGCCGCGGCGATTGCCTCCTCTTCCTTTGTAAGGAACAGCTTTTCCCCAAGCTGCCAGTATACATACGCTTCCGCCCAGATCTGGTCCACCTCTTTGGGCAGATCCTCCCACACAGATTTCTTTACCGGATACAGTCCCACATCCACTGGCCAGAAACGCCGGTTCCCGGTGATATCTCTAAGGAAACCACCCTCGGAGTTTGTGCTTCCCACAATGATGCAGGATCTGGGATGGCTCTCCACAGCCACACCATAGGACTGCCGGAACTTATCATCGGTTCTGGTGACAAAAGATTTCACGGTCTCCACGTCCACCTTCTTGATCCCGGCCAACTCTCCCAGTTCAAGAATCCAGTACCCTTGCAGCTTCTCGGCGGCCGTCTTATCTTTCATATCGGAAATGGAAAGACTGTCCGAATACCACTCCTTTCCCAGCAGGGCAAACAGGGTGGATTTCCCGATCCCTTGCGGGCCGTTCAGCACAAGGATGGAATCGAACTTGATCCCCGGCTCATACACTCTGGCTACCGCAGCGGTGAAGGTTTTCCGGGTGACCGCACGGACATAGGGTGTATCTTCCGCACCCAGATAGTCGATCAGGAGCGTATCCAACCGCTCTGTCCCGTCCCACTGCAGGGTAGAGAAATATTCTTTGATGGGATGATAGAGCCGCTCTGCAGACACCACCGCCAGCAGGGCGTCCTTAAACTTGGTCGGTGACCAGATCCCATAGACACGCTCAAAATACAGCTTGGCGCAGGAAATATCGGTATCGCCCCAGCCGGGCTTCACCTGCCGCCACGGCAGCGGGCCGATCACGTCCACCATACATTTAAATTCGTTGAATACGATATTTTTCAGCTGTGGATCGTATCGGAGGATGAGGGCAATGTTCGTCATGGTATCCTTCACTTTTCCCTGCTTGTCCAGTTCCAGAAGGGTCTGCCAGTTCTCTCCATCTTCCTCAGTAAACTCTGCCTGCGCCGCCTCCGTCCGCTCCTTGGCAAGCTGCTCTTTCACCCGGTGATCTTGGATGACAAACTCCTGCATGGCTTTAAAGGATGGCAGCTTCGCCGGATCGGTATCCTCACTTGCCTTTGCGTCCAAGGCTCCAAATTTATGGATGCGGACAACGTCAAACGCATTCATCAGTTTCCCACAGGCCGGATCAGTGGCATGATGGCTGTATGCGAAACGGTCTTCGTAGATCACGACACCGGCCTGCGAGTCAGCGGGGATATAATCGTATCGGCCAGACATAGCGCTGTGTTTATAGACATCCGTCAGGAAAGTATCAATCGCTTCCGTGATACCGTAGGCACGGCAGAACGCTCCGACCATTCCCGGCTTTTCCAGAGGATCAGCCTGCTTTTTCATGTCCCGGCGTACAATCGTCTGCTGCCGTTTGGATACCGGCCACTCCGCTGTATTATGCCAATCCGTATATTTTGCCAGAACCGCATCCGGATCGAGCAGGTCTCCCGTGATCTCCCGGAACACGAATTCCCCATCGGAAGAGGTGGATGGCCAGTACATCAGCCTGCTCGGTTCATAGGTGGTATCATCAAATAGTTCAATCCCGATCTCTTCCGCTACTTTTCTGGAGACGGCGCAGTATTCATCCGGTGTCACCTCACGGGACAAAGGGATGATGAGACGTAACCTTGGCTTTTCCGGTGTGTGCTTATGGGTGGAGTACACATAGCACTGAAAGGAAAAGAACATCTCGATCTGATCGATGATATCTTCTGTTGCATAGTCCATATCCAGCGACAGGCCCGACCGGGTAAGGACACAGTCCTTCTTCCGGCGGCCGCCTTTTAATGTGCCAAGGACAAAACCGCCCACGTCTTTGATCTCATCCTGCTTCGCTTTCCCCAACTTCCGGTACTGCTCCACCGTCTCGGCCGTCCGCCGGGTGTGGGAGATCCGGTCTCGAAACTCAGACAGTTCCATTTCCACAAGGTTCCAGTGTTTCTCCATTCTGGAGTTGCCAATACTCAGTCGGATCATTCGGTTCCCTCCTCCATAAAAATTTCTATGTTTCTCCGTATCCTCTGCAGCATCCTTTCACACTCCTGGATACAGCGCTGCAGTTCCCGCTTTTCCGATGTATCTTCCGTCTTTTTCTCCCGGTTCTGATACGCCTTTATCCGGGAGCGGTAATTCATCTCCTGTTTCACCAGAAACTGCCGCAGCTTTTCCTTCTCGCCCTTCTCACAATACCGCCGGATCAGCGGCGAGAGTTTCTTTGCTTTTGCAACGGTACAAGGGAAGAAACGCTCGATTTCCAAAACCATCTGCCCGGTCGGATACCGGATGTGTAACCTCTTTTCTTCCGCTTCCATATGCTGTACGGCATAATAAGCTGTCGGATCAGGACAGCCTGATCCATTTTTATAACTGATCCCCATAGCGCATCCTCCTCTAATCTTTTTTATAAAACGCACACGCATACCCATCCGCACGAAGGGGCAGACCAGCTGCCCAATCCGGCTGCTCCGACATGATCTGGCAAATTTCCTCCACCCCGGAGACACCCTCCGGGACTTCTAGCACTGCTTCATCATGGATATGCATCACAATCTCAAATCCTTTATTTCTGAGCCGGAGCATGGCTTGCGCCAAAAGGTCACGGGCCGTAGCCTGCACGATGTTCTCCACCAGCTTCGGGCCGTAGGTTTCAATCCGCATCCACTTTTTGCTTTCCCCGACACCTTCGTAAGAAAGGCTCTCCCGGCCGAACCGGTTCTGAGTCATCCGGGGCTTGATGTAGGACAACTTCCGGCCAGAGGGGAGGGTAACAAACAAGATGCCGGATCGGTAAGTAAAGCACAGGTTTCCCAGTACCACCTCCGTCCGCTCCTTCACGGCCTTTACTGCAGCTGTATCCACCTCCCACCAGAACTTTGTGATATGGGGATTGGAATTTCTCCACTGGCTCACCAGCGGCTGCAGTTCTTCCTCCTGAAGTCCCATGTCCAGAGCGCCCATCGAGGTAAGTGCCCCGACAGCGCCGCCGTATCCCAGCGCCAACTCAGCAATTTTTCCTTTTTGACGGAGATGTCCATTCACACCATGCTTCACCACCGGGACACCAAACATCTTCGATGCGGAAGCGCAATAGATATCTCTGCCCTCTGCGAAAGTATCCAGACGCCACTGCTCCCCGGCGAACCACGCCAGCACCCTTGCCTCGATTGCGGAAAAGTCTGCCACGATAAACCGGCATCCGGGCTTTGGCACAAAGGCAGTACGGATCAGTTCCGATAATACTTCCGGAGTGGAATCATAGAGCAGATCCAGATCTTCAAAACGCTGCTCTTTTACCAGACTGCGGGCAAGTTCCAGATCCGGGATATGGTTCTGGGGTAGGTTTTGCACCTGCACCAAGCGTCCGGCCCAGCGTCCCGTGCGGTTCGCCCCGTAAAATTGGAGCAGGCCATGCACCCGGCCATCCGAACAGACGGAGCGCTCAATGGCTTCATACTTTTTTACACTGGTCTTTGCCATCAAAAGCCGGAGTTTCAATACTTCCAGTACTTCTCCATCCGTTTCCGAAATCAGCCCTTTGACCGTCTTTTTATCCAGCTTCTCCGCTTCCACACCATGCTCGGAAAGCCAACCCTTAATCTGTGCCGGAGAATTGGGATTAGAAAGCCCGGTCAATTCATAGGCTCTGGCCGTGACCATCTGGCGGTACTGGTTATCACAGAGAACTGCATTCTCCACCAGCTGCTGATCCACCAGAATCCCACGGTCATTGATCTCCTGATCCATCCGGTACAACTCCATTTCCGATTCTGAGATGGGAAATTTCCACAGCTTCTGCCGGATCTCCCGCTCCGCATCCACATCCCGGATACAGTAAGTTTTGAACCGTTCCCATTTCTCCGGTGCGTCCTCTGGCCGGTTCCGAGTCCGGCCACCGTTGGCTTTCGTGGGCTTACATGGCATGGAGAAGAACCGGACAAGGTCAGTACCTTCCTTCAGCTTTTTTCTCTGAATATTCAGGACTTCACCCACGTTATCCAAGGAAAGGGGAAGGGCAAGCATGGCAGACTGGACTGCGGTACACTGCCATCCGTTTGGAGAAAGTCTCCGGCCCAGATACCGGGAAATACAGGTACGCTCAAACTGAGCGTTAAACGCTACTTTTGTAACTGCCGGATCTTCCAAAGCAGCCAGTACCCTCTCTGGAAGCTGTTCTCCACAGGCAAAATCCACAATCTGGGTTGGCTCCTCATCAAATGCATAAGCAAAGAGTAAAATTTCAAAGTTCGGACTGTCCGAATAGGCATACACGCCGCATTTGGTCAAATCCACATCCGAATAAGTTTCAATATCTATCGAAAGGATAGGCATAAGATTTCCCTCCTTATTTGCGCTAAAATTTTTCTTTTACGGTATTCCATACTCAAGTAGAATGTAGTATAATAGTCCTGTTAACAGGGGTCGCAGATCCAGTGGACTCAGGAAATAATCGAATGGTAAGTCCTCCGCTTCCGGCTTTCGCTTCACTGCTGAATACAGCCGGACGAGCGGAGGCATTTTTTATGTAGGGCAGAGGGAAGAGGTTTTCTCCCACTCTGCCTGAGATCCATCAGGAAAGGAAATCCTCGTCCTCTTCCGTCTCGAAATCTTCTGCCGCAGTGGTACGTCCGCCAAGGCTCTCTCCATCCCGTAGCTTCTGAATATTGCCAAGTCCGGCAGCAATCCCACGGTTCCCGTTGGAGTTGTATCCGTAGAAGGTCACGCTAATCTTTCCATAACAGCCGGAGTACACTTCGCTCTGATCCAGGATCGGCTGTACATGGGAGTCCACCACCTGCGGGGCCTGACGGCTGTTCGCATTGAAGAAATAGCTGTTTGCGTAGGCTTCGTCATCCGGACGGTCAATATCTCCGTCACGCAGCGGCAGCTTCAAGTTGGCCGGGATCTTCCCACCCCACTTGGAGATGGAGTCCTTCTTGGCCTGCTCCACGGCAGCCTTGATGGCATTGATGGTTTTCGTGTCGCTCTTCGGAATGATCGCCGAGACACTGTACTTGGGATCTCCGCCATTGACGGAATCCGGCTCCCAGCAGTGCAGGTAGGAAAAACGGCATGGTACGATTACTTTTGTAGGGTTCATATTTTTAGACATGTTTTAGTCCTCCTTCTGAAAATCCGCTTCTGCGGTTGATGTTTGAATGGCTTCCCGCTTGTCCGACTCCGGCACAAGCGTGATTTTCCCAGCGGGCTTGTACACCAGAGCGCCGAGGATGCGGGCAAATTCCTTTTTCCCCATCAGCCGCTCCATATCGGTAATCCCGATCAGGGTATGCTTATAAATATCGGTGTAGCCTGCGGCCTTGGCGGCAGCCGCCACTTCCTCCTCCGAGGTGTATTTCCGGTTACTCTTTCCCATCACCAGCTTGAAACCTTTCCACTGCTTGTGATGGACAATGGCCTGATCCTGTGCGTAGGCATACACATCGGCCGCCCATTTGGAAAGTTCATCGGCCTGCTTCAATACTTCCGCTATTTCCTCATCCGTAAGAAGCGCAGGCTCTTTAAATTCCATCTGGGCAAGCTTCAGATTTTCCTCGGCTCTCTGCCTGCAGGTAAACCTTGCTTTACAGAACCGGCACCAGCTTCCGGCACTTAGTTCCCCTTCGCCTTTCAGAGCCAGTTCCCCGGCTGGCCGAAGAACCTCATCGCCCCATGCTTTCAGTTCCTCCGGGGCGATCTCCCAAGTGCTGGAATTGGAGAGCCTTGGTTGGAAGATAGTCAGACGTACTGTCTCCACCGGGAACAGCATCTCTGCGATCTCCAACACGCCAAGCCCGTAGATCATCAGCTGTGGATTTTTCTCCGCATACACCGGAACGCCTTTTCCCAGCTTCAGGTCAATGATGTGTACCAGCTTGTCCGTCACGATCACCATATCCGCCGTTCCAAAACAGTCCGGCACGTAATCGGAAATGTCCACTTTCTGTTCCACGGAGAAGACCGGATCAGCACACTGCCTTCTTGCCTCTTCGATCTCGCCAATCACAAAACTGACGTAATCGTCCACCGCTTCCAGCAGGTCATCGGAATAGTAATCGGATACCGGGCGGCGAGTTTGTTGTTTCAGGTGCTTTTTTATCAAGTGTTCTGCCAGCGCATGGCCAGCAGAGCCTTCCGCTGCATACGGACTCTCTTCCTCCTGAAACGCCTCTCCCAGCACCAGAGAGGGCGGGCAATGGATCAGGCGGTTTGCCGCCGAGGGAGAGAACCGTGCATGAGCGCCCATCAGAGCGCCTCCGCATCGGCCAAAAGTGCCGCATAGTTTTCCGGATTTACACCAGAGAGTTTCCCAGAATCGTATTTCAGAAGAAGTTCCTTGACTTCTCTACGCTCTCCGGCCTGTGTTTTGGCAGCCAATACTGCCCTGACATCCTCAATGGCAATCGGCTTCCTTTCCGGTTCTGTCTGTGCCGCCGGATCAGGCGTTGCTCCATTTTCATCCTTCTGGTCTTTTGCCAAAGCACGGTAACCAGCAGCCAACTTTTCATATCCTTCTGCGAGGGTTAAATAAATGTCATGCATACAACTCATCCTTTCTTACACAAAACGCATACAATAGATCGCTTTGCAAAACTCTTCCGTCAGTCGGTCATCAATCATCATGGTCTCCGGATAGATCCGTTTCTTGTCATCGGAATAGACACGGATTGGAATGCCAAACTTCCGGGCGTGTTCCAACTCATATGCCATCCCATTGCTGATCGTGCTTCCGAAAATCCAAACCTCATCGCAGATCTTCATCAGTTCCACACCCAGCGTAATGCCGAGAATCCGCTCTTCCGGATTGGAATCATCCAAAAACTGTGGAAACATCAGATGGGGCACGACTGGGCAATATCCACAGTGTGCAGCGAACCTAGCATGGCCTTTCGCTTTTTCAACATTACTTTCCACATCTCCACGATAAGGAGAACAGATAAACACTTTTCTCATTTTCATTCACCATTACCTTTCTGCTTCATTCGGGGGTGTTCCCGTGTCTTAGTACGGAGCGAACTGAGAGATAATGCTGTTCAGGACTTCGAGATCGTGACCTTCCAATCCCGGAGCCAGTTTTTTCAAAAGCGCCGCCTGTTCCGGGGAGAGTGTTTTACGGTTCTGGTGGTACCAATCCATCACCTTCACGCCTCCACCGTAGCGGCCACGCACTGTCTCTATGGGATATGAACACGACAGTTCCTCAATATCCCGGCGGATCGTCTTTTCATTCACGCCGAATTCTTCTGCCAGATTGGCTATCGTATCCTGCCTTCGGATGCAAAGCGCATCCAAAATTGCCGCCCGCCGTTCATTGGGTCTCATCGTGTTCACACCTCCTTTCGCTTCGTTGTCTATAATCTAGGGGTTAAACCGGACACCTTTTGCCCGGTTTAAAAAACTTTTTTTCAAAACTTCCTGATTGTATATTCTCTTTTTCTCTCTTCATTTTCTTAATAGAGTCACTCCAGCCGAAAACGTAAAAAAAGCCGGGGTACGGCAAACCAACAGCTTCTTACGGCTGTGTCTGCGTACCCCGGCTCGGCGGTAGTCTCCTATGGACTCCTATTGGCTCAGTCAATACTCAGCTTTTCTATATGGAATTTATGAGCAGCACCTTTGGCCGCTTTCGCTGGGTATGCTTTCATCTCGTCAAAATCGAAGATAGAAAACTTCCCGCAATTCGGACATTTATATGAAGCCCGCCCATGCGAACTCTCATACACCATCGCCTTTTCCTTGGGACAACAGGGAAAAGGGATCTGTCCTTTTAATTTATCTTTACTGTTTACCATCGGCAACACCTCCTAATGCCTATTCCTTAACGGCCCATCATTCCGGGCATGACAACCAGTTCTCTCCCATCTCCCGGCATCTTTAAATCTCCCATCAGGCAAGCGGAATACACTGCCCGTTTACCAAATCTCCTTCGTATTTCTTCAATGGCCAGATCCAGCTTATTCAGTCGGTCAAGGTATGACACATCTGTAAAAAGATCGATCTGCTCCGGCTGGCCCTGCGGCACAAGGTTAATCGCACGAACACAAACGGCCCGCACAGGTGTAGCCCAGCTATAATTCAATTCAAACAGGTCTCTTGCTTTCCGGGCAATCACAATCGGTATTTGAGTGGAATGTGACAGTTTTGCCTGAAACTGGCGGCTTCCTAAATCATTCCCACGGATAGAAATCTGAACACCCGTAGCTGATAATTCATGGAGGCGAAGTTTATGGCCGATGTCCTGAGATAACTCCAAGATGACTTTCCAGACCTCTTCCGGCGTCTCCAAGTCTGCATAGCAAGTAATCCCATGCCCTACCGATTTAACCGGTGATACAAAGTCCTTATGCATCACACGGGAATCATCCCGGCCAGTTGCATATTTCCAGATTGCCAGACCATTCACGCCAAGGATACCATGAAGGAAATCAGGATTTGCAGCCGCTATATCTCCAATCGTATAAATCCCATATCGGGCCAATTTTGCTGTTGTAGCCCTTCCTACATATAACAGATCAGAGGCAGGGAGCGGCCATACCTTCTCTTTAAAATTCTCTTTCGTGATTTCCGTAATCGCATCCGGCTTTTTCATATCGCTTCCCAGCTTCGCAAAAATCTTATTGTAAGAAACGCCGATGGATACGGTCAGCCCCAATTCCTGTTTCATCGTTCGCCGGATATCCTCCGCAGCTTCCATCCCATTACCACAGATACGCTGACTGCCTGTAATATCAAGCCAACACTCGTCCATCCCATAAGGTTCTACCTGATCTGTATATCTCTGGTAAATGGCACGGGCTAATTTACTGTATTTCAGATACTGCTCGTAATGCGGTGGCACCATGATGAGATCTGGGCAAAGCTGCTTTGCTTCCCAATTGACCATCCCTGTCTTGACTCCCACTTTCTTGGCAGCCTCTGATTTTGCCAGCACAATGCCATGACGCTCTTCTGTTGCTCCGCATACAGCCACTGCTTTTCCTCGAAGTGCTGGATTCAGCATCATCTCCACGCTGGCATAAAAACAGTTCAAATCACTATGTAAAATGATCTTTTCTGACATTTGTAAAACCTCCCTCTTGACAAATATGTGCAATCGAATTACAATAAATGTGCAATTAAGTTTCACATACTCGATTATAGGCAATTCGGTCGCACTTGTCAATAGCGAATGTGCAATTCATTTTCACTATAAGAAGGAGGCAATTATGAAATTCGGAGAAAAGATTAAACAACTCCGCACAAATAAAGGTGCGTCCCAAGAAGAAACCGCAAAGGCGTGTGGTATTTCCAGAAGAACTTATATAAGTTATGAACAGGAAGGAAGATATCCGAGAAACCGAGAAGTCTATTCCCGGCTGGCAGATTTTTTTGACGTGGATCAGAATTATCTTTTAACTGAAGATGAGAACTTTGTTACAAGCGCTGCAGAACGCTACGGCTCCAGAGGGAAACATCAGGCAGAGCAGCTGGTCACGGAACTGTCCGGGATGTTCGCTGGCGGTGAACTATCCGAAGAAGATAAAGATGCCGTCATGCTTGCGTTGCAGAAAGCCTACTGGGCCTGCAAAGAAGACAATAAAAAATACACCCCGAAGAAGTATCGCCAGAAATCCGAGTCCTGATTATTGGACACCCATTTTGGTATGATACGATTGAGGAGGTGTAAAATTGAACTCAAAGGCTATTTACCAAAAGGCAAATGCTCTTGTCCGCCAGACCGGAACAAGAGATGCGGAAAAAATCGCAAAGGATATCGGCATATGGATTTTTGACGAACCATCCTTTCAAGACCTGCTCGGTATGTACACCTTCCGCTGGAACCACCGTCTCATTTTTCTGAATCCCCGGATGGAGCATTATCTCCGTCAGATGGTGATTGCCCATGAATTAGGGCATGACGCAGAACACCGGGATCGGGCAAAAGAATCAAAAGACGGATTAAAAGAATTTACACTTTTCCAGATGAAGGACACCACGGAATACGAGGCGAATGCTTTCGCTTCCCATATTCTTTTGGATAATGAAGAAGTGTATGACCTAGCCCGTTCCGGCTATGATGTCGTACAGATTGCCCAGCAGATGGGATCAGACATCAATCTCATGCTGATTAAATTGCAGGAAATGAATAAACTGGGATACGATTTCAATATCCCGTATGATCCAGACAGCCGGTTTTTCAGAAAAATCCATATCTGATCCGGCCAAGAAAGAAGGTATCACTATGATAATAATCGCTGCCGTTGACGATAGAAACGGCATGATGTTCAATCATCGCCGCCAGAGTCAGGACAAGGTACTACGTGAAAAAATCCTGTCACTGACCACTGGCAAGCTGCTGTGGATGGATCACTACTCTGCCAAACAGTTTGATGGTTGTACCGCTCCACAACTGAATATAGACGACCGCTTTATGTGGGAGGCCGCTCCCGGCGAGTATTGTTTCGTGGAGGATGTATCTGTCGCACATTTTGAAAAGTGGGCCGAACAGATCATTCTCTTTAAATGGAACCGGAAGTATCCCGGTGATTTCTATTTCGATATTGATGTGCAAAAACCGGAATGGAAATTAATTCGCACAGAGGACTTCGCCGGATCTTCCCATGAAAAGATTACAATGGAGGTGTATGACCATGCGTAAACTACAAAAAACACTCCTGCCTCTTTTACTGGCAGTTCTTCTTTGTTTTACCGGATGCAGCGGAGCAACTGCTGATGCCGACAATACTCCAAGTACTCCAGCGCAGACAACAACAGCCCCAACTGAGGAGTCTACTCCGCAAGAAGATACACAGCCTGCTCCTGAAACCACCCCGGCCATAGATCTAGGCAGTATCCCGGTGTTTTCAGGAGAACCGTATGTGGCCATCAACAATAACATCCCAGATTTTACGGACGCTGATCTCACAACCTCTTCTTTCGAAGAATACAGTAGTTTGGATTCACTTGGACGCTGCGGTGTCGCATATGCCTGTATCGGAACAGATCTAATGCCAACCGAGGATCGTGGCTCCATTGGACAAGTAAAGCCGTCCGGCTGGCACACTGTAAAATACGATTGTGTGGATGGGAAGTATTTATACAACCGCTGTCACCTGATCGGCTATCAGCTTACAGCGGAAAATGCCAATGAAAACAACCTGATCACAGGTACCCGCTATTTAAACGTGGAAGGGATGCTTCCCTTTGAAAATATGGTTGCCGACTACATAAAAGAAACCGGGAATCATGTCCTTTACCGTGTCACCCCCATTTTTGAAGGGAACAATCTGGTGGCCAGCGGTGTTCACATGGAGGCCAAATCTGTAGAAGATAATGGAGAAGACATTCTCTTTAATGTTTATTGCTACAATGCGCAGCCCGGTGTTGGAATTGATTATGCTACCGGTGAAAGCTGGCTGGATACTGGTTCTGGAGCCGAATCTCCAAACAGTACCTCCCAATCCAGTTCTGTTGAAAGCGGGGAAGTCACCTATATTTTAAATACCAATTCCCATAAGTTCCACGATCCTTCCTGCTCCAGTGTAGACCAGATGAGTGACAGCAATAAGGAAGAATTCACTGGAACACGGGATGAGGTCATTGCAATGGGCTATGAACCGTGTGGACGTTGCAATCCGTAGGAGGTGCGCCATGAATGATTTAAAAGTATATGTGGATGTGATCGTCAGCTTTCGCAATGATGGCGTTATGCTTCCACGACAGATCACATGGGCATAAATACGAAGTCGACCGTGTCTCCGATATACGGCCTGCCGCAGCTGCCAGAGCCGGAGGGCAAGGAGATCGTTACACGGTTTGGATCAACGGCCAGCAAAGTTACCTTTTCTTTGAAAGGAACTGCTCTCTCACCGGAAACAATATCGGCCGATGGTTTGTAGAAAGAAAAGTGGCATAGGAGGACGACAAATGAAGTACAAAGTATACCGGTCTCTTGGAGACTTAGATAAGCAAGTAACAAAACACACACTGATTGCTGTAGAGTACGGAAAGGACATCTATGATGTGACACCGGCACTCGTCAAGGCCGTAACAGATGAACTTATGAATTCACCAGAATATGATAAATGTGATGCATGGGCGAATGCTCCGGAAGAAATCGGCTCCTTCCGGCGAGTAAAACGGTATAATTATGAAATGCTTGGTGTGGTCTCTCCTCCAAATGCACCAGAGAATATTCTGATTGATTTTGGCATTATTGAAACGGATGAAGAAGAATAGACACGAGGTACATCTATGAATTTATTTAAGAACTTATTTTCGCATAAGGATGTAGAACCCGTGCTGGACTATAAGAAGGCTATTGTCTTTGTAGATTATGAACATTGGTACTATTCTTGCCGTAATTTATTCCACATAGCCCCTGATCCGATCACATGGCGAAAAAGTCTTGACGAAAAATATAATATTGAAAAAATGTATATATTCGGGGATTTCTCCAATAAGGGAATAAATGAAGGGCTGGATAAACTTCACGCTATTTCCAATACAGTAATCTCTACCCAGCAGCCCAACGGTAGGCACAAAAAGGATATGACCGACTTCATTATGTTGGATCATATTTATCAGGTATCTGCCGAGGATCACGAAGTCGGAACATACATTATATTCACTGGAGACGGACACTTCCAGTCAGTTGTGAAATACCTGATCCAGAAATTAGGGAAAAAGGTTATTATCTATGGGGTAACAAACGCCACCAGTAACCGTCTAAAAGATGTTGCTACAGAAGTATATGAGATCCCTGCTCCAGAAGAAGTCATTCATAGCCGGTATCAAATGATCGTAGACAATTTAGCATATGTTTTTGACCACGAAAATATCATCCCCTCATTTAAAGGTACCGTGGCTGCAGTAGCCAGAAGGAATGATGTGCCAGAAGATGAGATTGCCATAGCATTACAAGAAATGCTGGAAAAAGGCCTTTTATACCGGAAGGAACGCAGGGTTGAATTTAACCGCACTGTAAAGGTTTTAGCTGCTAATTGGGACGCCTTAATTGAAGCAGGATTGTGGCAGCCATAAACAAAAAGTACTCATAATACTAAAGATTGCTTTAGCAATTTATGCTATAATTATCTATGTTAGAGGGGCATTTTTACTGCTCCCTTTGACCCCATTAACTTCCGATAATTTTTTGTTATCGGAACTAGGAGGTTTGCATATGAGCGAATTGATGCAAAAACACGAAATGACCGAAGAGGACATTAAACTGCAGTTCATCACGCCCGCAATCGAAGCGGCTGGCTGGGATAAATTTAAGCAGATAAAGCTGGAATATAATTTTACGGATGGCCGTGTCATTGTAAGAGGCAATGTTACGGCAAGAGGGAAACGCAAAAGAACGGATTACCTTCTTTACTACCGCCCTAACCTTCCGCTTGCTATTGTGGAAGCGAAAGATAATAAGCACAGTATCGGGGCCGGTATGCAACAGGGCATAGAATATGCGGAATGCTTAGATGTACCATTCGTATATAGTTCAAACGGTGACGGTTTTCTTGAGCATGACATGAAAACCGGAAAAGAACGAGAGATATCGTTGGATGAATTTCCTTCCCCGGAAGACTTATGGATGCGCTATAAAAATATAGAGCAGATTACACCTGATCAAGAAAAATTAATTACGGAACCCTATTATTTTAAGCCGGGAGACAAAACGCCACGATATTATCAGAGAATTGCCATCAACCGTACTGTTGACGCTATCGCCCGTGGCCAAAACCGTATCTTACTCGTCATGGCTACTGGTACAGGCAAAACATATACGGCTTTCCAGATCATTCACCGCCTCTGGAAATCCGGCACCAAGCGTAAAATTCTTTTCCTTGCTGATAGAAATGTTCTGGTGGATCAGACCATGCAACAGGATTTTAAACCCTTCGCTAGAGTCATGACAAAAATTGAAGGGAAAAAGCTGGATAGTTCCTACGAGATCTATCTCTCCCTCTATCAGCAGCTTGCCGGAGATGAGAACGAAGAGCCATTCCGTGCATTTAAGCCTGACTTTTTTGATCTGATTGTAATTGATGAGTGCCATAGAGGTTCCGCAAAAGAGGATTCCCGTTGGCGAAAAATACTGGAGTATTTTTCTAATGCAACACAAATCGGACTTACGGCTACGCCAAAAGAAACGAAAGAAGTCTCTAACATCAGTTATTTTGGTGAACCCATTTATACATACAGCCTGAAGCAAGGCATTGATGACGGCTTTCTGGCACCATACAAGGTTCTCCGTGTAGGTCTGGACAAGGATCTGGAAGGCTGGCGTCCGCTTGCCGGTCAGAAGGATATCTATGGTTACGAAATCGAAGATCGTGAATACAATACAAAAGATTATGACAAAACACTCGTCATTGATGATCGTACTGTTGCGGTTGCCAAGCGCATCACTCGATTCTTAAAAGAAAATGACCGGTTCGCTAAAACCATTGTTTTCTGCGTGGATATTGACCATGCAGAAAGAATGCGGCAGGCGCTGGTAAATGAAAATAGCGATCTGGTGGCTCAAAATCCTAAATACATCATGCGTATTACAGGTGATAATGCGGAAGGAAAGGCCCAACTGGATAATTTTATTGCTGAAGACAGCACCTACCCGGTTATCGTAACCACGTCAAAACTGATGACAACAGGTGTGGACTGTAAGACTTGCCGCCTCATTGTATTGGATAACAATATCAATTCCATGACCGAATTTAAGCAGATCATCGGCCGTGGCACAAGGTTGAAGCCGGATTACGGCAAAGAGTATTTTACCATTATGGATTTCCGTAACGCTTGTCGGCTTTTTGCAGATCCTGATTTTGATGGCGATCCTATTTCTATTATCGATATAGATCCCACAGATGATCCTGACAAGCCGCCAGTAGAGCCGGATGATCCTAACACGCCACCTACTACCCCTGCTGGTAATGAGGGAACGGATGATCCGCCAGAGAAAAGGCATAAATTCCGTGTCAGGGGTGTCGAAGTCAGCGTTTTGCATGAACGTGTCCAATACTACGATAAAGACGGTAAACTGATCACGGAAAGTGTAACAGACTATTCCAAGAAAAATATTCTCGGAGAATATGCCACTTTGGATTCTTTCTTACGTGCTTGGAACGGGGAACAGCGAAAACAAGCTATCATCGATGAACTGCAGGAACGTGGCGTATTACTTGAGGCGCTCCGAGAGGCTTCCGGCCAGAAAGATATTGATGATTTTGACCTGATCTGCCACATCGCATATGATAAGGCCCCTCTCACCAAGGCCGAGCGTGTAAACAATGTGAAAAAACGTGGCTATCTCTATAAATATTCTGGCTTGGCACAGGAAGTATTATCAGCGCTGCTGGACAAATATATGAATGATGGTATCCGGGATATTGATAATCTGGAGATTCTCTCCAATGATCCATTCCGGCAGTTTGGCACCCCTATGAAAATAGCAAAACTGTTCGGTGGAAAGGCCGGATATCTAAAGGCTATCCATGAATTACAAGGGGAAATATATGCAGCATAAGGAGAAAGCAAAATGGGTTTGAATAATCTTGTAAAAAGACTTCAAGATATTATGAGAAACGATGCTGGCATCAATGGTGATGCACAGCGAATTGAACAGATGGTATGGATTCTGTTTCTTAAAGTCTACGATGCCAAGGAGGAAATCTGGGAATTCTACAATGACGATTATGTATCCATCATCCCAGAGGAACTGCGCTGGCGTAATTGGGCTGTAGACAACAAAGACGGTAAGGCACTCACAGGTGATGCGCTTTTGGACTTTGTCAATAACAAACTCTTTCCGCAGCTTAAGGCTATTGAGATTGACGAAAACACACCTATGAGCCAGATTATCGTCCGCACGGCCTTTGAAGACAATAACAACTATATGAAGGACGGTATCCTCTTAAGGCAGGTGATCAATGTCATTGATGAGATCAATTTTGAAGAATATGAAGATCGCCATGCTTTTGGAGAAATCTATGAGACTATCCTGCGGAGCCTCCAGAGCGCTGGTAACTCCGGTGAGTTTTATACGCCACGTGCCGTAACAGATTTTATGGTTCAGATGATCCAGCCTAAACTGGGGGAATCAATCGCAGATTTTGCCTGCGGTACAGGCGGTTTCCTGACCTCTGCGCTAAAGGTTCTGGATAAGCAGGTTGAGACCGTTGAGGATCGAACTGTATACAGTAATTCTGTATATGGTATTGAAAAAAAGGCTCTCCCATTTTTGCTGTGTGCCACCAATATGCTCTTACACGATATTGATAATCCCAAGATCATACATGGCAATTCTCTGGAGAAGAATGTTCGTGATTATAAAGAATCCGACCGGTTTGATATAGTTCTTATGAATCCTCCTTACGGCGGCAACGAGAAAGATGCAGTAAAGCAGAATTTTCCTGCTGAACTTCGGAGCAGTGAAACTGCGGATCTTTTTATGACAGTAATCATGTATCGTCTGAAAAAGAATGGGCGGTGTGCCATTATCCTGCCAGACGGTTTCCTGTTCGGAACAGATAATGCTAAGATGGCAATCAAAGAAAAGCTTATGAGCGAATTCAATTTACATACTATTATTCGAATGCCACACAGTGTGTTTGCGCCATATACTTCGATTACCACTAATATCCTGTTCTTTGACCATACCGGCCCGACAAAAGAGACTTGGTTCTACCGCCTTGATATGCCGGAGGGTTACAAGAATTTTTCAAAAACGAAGCCTATGAAACTGGAACACTTCGCTCCTGCTATCGAATGGTGGAATGACCGTAAAGAAATCTCAATCGATGGATTTGATAAGGCTAAAAAGTATACGGTAGAGGAAATTGCTGCCCGCAATTATAATATCGACCTTTGTGGCTACCCACATGAGGAAGAAGAAATTTTACCGCCGAAGGAACTGATCCAGCAGTACCAAGAAAAACGTGCCAGCCTGAACGCTGACATAGATCGCATCTTGGCACAGATCACAGATATTCTGGGAATTGATTTAACGGAGGATACAGTCGAATGACAGCACAACAATTGAAAAATTCTATTCTGCAGATGGCCGTACAGGGCAAGCTGGTGCCGCAAGATCCTAATGATGAACCTGCCAGTGTCCTGCTGGAGCGCATACGTGCAGAGAAAGAACAGCTTATAAAAGAAAAGAAAATCAAGAAGGAGAAGACCCCTTCTATTATCTTCCGTGGTGCCGATAATTTGCCTTATGAGAAAGTCGGGAAAAATGAGCCTGTATGTATTGTGGATCAGATACCGTTTGAAATACCTGAGTCATGGGAATGGGTACGGCTTACTACTTTAGGAGAAATTGTTGGCGGAGGAACGCCTAAAACTAATATTCCTGAATATTGGGATAAAGGGAATATTCCATGGCTTACACCTGCAGATATGAAATTTGTAACGGGTAAATATGTTGATAAGGGAGAACGCTGTATAACAGAGGAAGGTTTGAAAGGATCTTCGGCCCATATGATGCCAGCTGGAACAATAGTATATTCAAGCCGTGCCCCAATAGGTTATATAGCGATTGCTTCTACGGAATTGTGTACTAACCAAGGTTTCAAATCTTTAGTTCCTGTTTTAACCTGTATAGATGATTATGTGTACTATTGCCTTATAGCTTTTACGCCTGAGATTCAGTCAAGAGCGTCTGGTACAACATTTAAAGAAATTTCTGGAACGGAATTTGGGAAAACTTTAATACCATTACCGCCTCTAGCAGAACAGCAACGTATCGTTAAAAGAATTGAAGATGTACTTCCCGCTTTAAAAATGTATGACACAAAGGAAACTGCGTTGCATAAAATGAATGGCGATTTTCCGGATCAACTGAGAAAATCAATTTTACAGTGGGCCGTTCAGGGGAAATTAGTTCATCAAGATCCGACTGACGAGCCTGCAAGCATTCTTCTGGAACGTATTAGAGCAGAAAAGCAGCAATTGGTTAAAGAGGGAAAAATAAAGAAGGATAAGCACGAATCCGTCATTTTCAGAAGGGATAATTCTCATTATGAAAAGCATGGTTCTGAGGAAGTTTGCATTGATGATAAATTGCCTTTTGAAATCCCAAAGATCAGACCGAGGTCAATACATCCAGCCGGCGAGTTGCAAGACAAGTACTTATTTATCTGGAAAGTGCAGATAAAAATGCAAAACCGCGCTATACATTCGGCAATGGTGCGATTCCTACCGGGAACAGCAGACCAAGCAACTATTTTAAGAACAAACCGACTTCAAAAGATATCCTTATTCAGATTTTCCATACGAAAAAAGGAAAAGTCGTTGCAATCAATTTTGGAAAAAATGGATACATGGTAACCATGATTGCAGGAAAAGAACCAACCATTGTTAAAGATGGAAATTGTCTTCCATCCTCTGAAAAATAAGCGGATAAAAGAAAAGCGACACTGCAAAACCACATGCTAAGGGAGTTCTGCAGTATCGTCTTTTTTTATTTTTCTACCTTCCACTCTCTGGTATCAAAGATGTGAAGATGCAGTGCTTCTGAAATA
>OGCQ01002505.1_pt1 | contig 18598 bp, 19 predicted proteins | sample 1570161 | NCBI WGS metagenome assembly OGCQ01 (sample SAMEA4384402, study PRJEB24528) | human gut metagenome
TCAGAAGATTCATAATCAGCATCATACCCGGCATCATAAAGGTCATGACACGGTTTGTAAACAGCATGGTCTTTGTCAGATCTTTATTTGCAGCATCAAAACGTTTTTCTTCCTCTGTTTCCCTGCCGAATGCACGAATGACGGAAAGTCCTGTTAAGATCTCTCTGGATACCAGATTGATCTTATCGACCAGTTTCTGCATCAGCTTAAAACGAGGCATTGTAACAGACATCAATACCATGACATAGCCAAGGATCACAAGGATTGCCAGAATAATGATCCATCCCATTCCTGCTCCTGTCTGGATGATTTTTAATACACCTCCGATGCCAAGAATCGGCGCATAGGCAACCATACGGATCATCACTGCAGATACCATCTGAATCTGCTGGATATCATTCGTACTTCTGGTAATTAAAGATGCAGTGGAAAAATGATCCATCTCCGCGTTAGAAAAACGAACCACCTGTCCAAATATCTTTCCTCGCAGGTCACGTCCGATTCCGGCACCGATACGTGCACCAAAAAATCCTACCAGAACCGTTGCCACACCCATAAGAAGTGCCATCGCAACCATCCTGCCACCGGCTGACCAGAGATAGGATGTCTGTACCTTATCAATATCCACTCCTGCCGCTGTATCACAGCTTACTGCATACGCGATACCCATTGATTTTACCAGAGAACTTCCCATGGTATCGATCGTATCAGAAACGGTATCACGCATGGATAAGATCTGTTCCTCTGTCATTGCCCCTGACGCTTCCATGGCGGCAAAAATTGTACGCATATCCACGCAATTCGTAACCACGGTATTTCCGTCGTCATCCTCGACTTCTTTCTCAAAAGATGTAAGCGGCACTCCCATGGACTCCCCGATCTGCTCGATACTCATGTTATCAAGCATCGCCTGATCCATTCCGGTCTGTTTTGCCACACTCTCTTTAAATGTCTGCTCATCCACCGATGACATCTGATAGTTCATCAGAAGAGGAAGAAGCAGCGTATCATCCAGTTCATCTAACTGTTTTTTATCTGTAACGGTCAGACGGTAAACATCTCCGTCCTTTTCGTAACTGTTTTCCCAGCTTTCCTTCTCCTCATCGGCCATAAAAAGCTGTGCCAGTGTAAACTCATCCTCCGTTACTGCCTCCGGCAGCACATGCTCCACACCTTTGTTCTGGATTCCGACATCAATAATATCCGATGTGTATGCCGGAAGAGACAGATCACACCACGCCTGTACAACTAACAGTGCAACAACAATGATCAGTCCCTTCCAGTACGGGAGCATATTTTTAAATATTTTGCTCATGTCCTATTCTCCTTTTTGTCTCATTTTTCGGTCTTCGATTTCTTCCCTCGACGCCTCGTAAAGCTCATTCAGGCAATCGATCAGCTGTTCCATGTCATCCCGGTCTATTTTTGAGATGACTGCATGCGCAAAGCTGCTCATGATCTGCTCGCACTCTTCCTGCTTCTGTTCCCCGGATGCCGTCAGCTTCACATAAGTATTGCGCCTGTCTGCTTTGTTGACGTCGCGCTCAATGTATCCTTTATCTTCCAACGTCTTTAAGGTGCGTGAAACTGCAGGTCCCTTCGCTTTCAGCTTTGCGGTCAATTCGGAAACCGTCAGTTCTTCCTTTCCCTTTTCCCCACTGCAGTGCTTGATCGCCGCCATCGTTATGCCCTCAAGTTTCGTGATATCCGGCACCAGATCGCCCATATGCAGTTTGTGAAACTGATACAGCGCAAAAAAAAATCTTGTAAATAAATCATCCATTCCTGTTTTTCTCACCTCATTATTTAACATTGTTATATATTTTCTTTGTTATTTATTTACAGTGGCATATATTAACACAGGGAAGATACCACGTCAAGTATCTTCCCTGCACTTTATCCATTCTTTATATTTTCTTTATTTTTTATTCACATCCCTCATGCAGCATAGCGAGCGTCTGCTGCATTTCTTCCAGTTGAAACTGTCCCGGTGCACTTTTCTTTCCATGCGACGCAAATGTCACACAGGAACCAAAAGTTTCTCCGCTCACTCTGCTGACTGCCCCCAGTTTTCCCATGGACACGGTAATGATCGGTGTTTCTTGATTTTCACTGTGAAATTCAGAAGTAACGGCAAGCAGCCGCAATACATCTTCCGTTGTTTTTGGAGTCACAACAAGTTTGACAATATCCGCACCTCCTTCACACATATGGTCAAGCAGCATCCGCATTACATCTATCTGCGGTGTTCCTTCCAGATCATGATGTGATGCCACAACTTTCTTCCCCTTTTTTTGAATTTCCCGGATCCGCTTTGCCGCATGTTCCTCCTCAAAAAATTCCAGATCGATCAGATCCACACATTCTGACTCTGCCGCAAGATCGTGCAGATCATTTAATGTTTCCCGGTCAACCGACACCACTCCACCCTGTTTTGCAGTACGAAATGTATACAAAAACAGTTTTTTCTTTAATAAAGGCGCTATCTGCTGCAATATTTCCCGCACTTCATTGTAGTCGGTGTAATGTTCAAATGCATCCAGCCTCCATTCGATCATGTCTGCATCCGATTTCACGAGATATTCCACTTCTTTTATAACTTCTTCTTTCGTTTTTTCGAGAACCGGAACGCATATGAGCGGACGTCCCGTTCCGACCTCTGTTCCTTTTATTTTCATGCCAGACACCTCCCTGCCATCTCACAATCATCTTCTTTTTTCATTATAACCAACCCCCTCCTGTTATGCAAATATTTGACATCTTCTGCAATATCATTTAATATAATTTTTGATTTTAGCGCTTAGAATGGAGTTTTTAGTGTGAAAAATAAGTTTGATAGCTTATTTTTCGCAATAAGTTGCTCAGAAATGAGGATTATTATGAGTTTTACATTTTTAAACCAGCTTCCTTCTCCGGCAGAGATCAAACGTGATTTTCCGCTGTCAGAAGAATTAAAACAGTTAAAAAAAGAACGGGATACTATGATCTCCGACGTTATCGCCGGAAAAGATGACCGTTTTCTCGTTATCATCGGACCTTGTTCCGCAGACCGGGAGGACGCTGTCTGTGATTATGTCAGCCGCCTCACAAAAATCCAGGAGGATGTTGCCGACCGTCTGATCATCATTCCGCGTGTTTATACAAATAAGCCGCGTACTACCGGCGAGGGCTATAAGGGTATCGCCTCCCAGCCGGATCCGGAAAAAGCGCCTGACATGATCGAAGGTCTGATTGCCATGCGTAAAATGCACATCCGTGCGATTAAAGAGAGCGGTTTAACCTGTGCAGATGAGATGCTCTACCCGGAAAACTGGGGGTATGTCGAAGATCTTCTCTCCTACGTTGCCATCGGTGCACGTTCTGTCGAGGATCAGCAGCACCGTCTGACGGTCAGTGGTTTTGATGTCGCATCCGGTATGAAAAACCCGACCAGCGGCGACTTTTCTGTTATGCTCAACTCCGTATATGCGGCACAGCACCCACATCATTTCGTATACCGTGGTTACGAAGTGGAGACAAGCGGCAACCCGCTGACACATGTTGTTCTGCGCGGCGCAGTCAGCAAACACGGTAACTCCACACAGAATTACCACTACGAAGATCTGATCCGTCTGTGTGACATGTACGAAAAAATGGATCTTGTCAATCCGGCAGCCGTTGTGGACGTAAACCATTCCAACTCCGGCAAAAAATATAAAGAACAGATCCGTATCGTAAAGGAAGTCATGCACAACCGTCAGGTTTCTTCTGAAATTCAGAAGATGGTAAAAGGTGTTATGATCGAGAGTTATATTGAGGAAGGCTCCCAGAAGATCGGTGAACACATCTACGGTAAATCCATCACGGATCCTTGCCTTGGCTGGGAAGATTCCAAAAATCTGATTTATACGATTGCAGATATGTGCCGTTAAGATTTTTTACCTGTACCGGCAGCTTCTTGAAATCTCATAATGAAAAAAGGAACTCCATTTCTGTGAGTTCCTTTTTTATTATTCATGACAATAGAGTGTTTGCAGAACATGCATTCTATTGTTTCTACTACTATCCTCTCGGATGTGCTTTCAGATACACTTCCCGGATTCTTCCCTGCCCCATCTGCGAATAAATCTGTGTCGTAGAAATATCAGAATGTCCTAACATCTCCTGCACCGACTTTAAATCTGCTCCATTGCTGATCAGATGTGCCGCAAACGAATGGCGCAGCGTATGCGGTGTGATCTCCGATTCGATCCTCGCCTTCTTCCCATAAAACTTGATCAGTTTCCAGAAACCCTGACGGCTCATTGCACCACCGGTACAATTCGTAAACAGCCACGGACAGTCCGCCTGGCTGATCAGATGATCTCTTCCATCCTGCATATATCTTGTCAGTGCCTCCCTTGCGACATTCCCAAATGGAATGATCCGTTCTTTATGGATATCCGTACAGATCACATACTCCATCTGAAGATTCAGATCCGAGACTTTTAACGATATCAGCTCCGACACACGGATTCCTGTCGCGTAAAGCAATTCAAGCATCGCCTTATCCCGCAGCTCTTTCGGTGTATTTCCGGACGGCTGCTCTAACAAAAGCGTCACTTCTTCCGTGGTCAGGATACGCGGCATCGTTTTTTCAATCTTAGGTGCTTTCAAACGCCATGCCGGATCCGACTCGATTCTCCGCTCCTTTTCAAGAAAATGAAAAAAAGCTTTCATTGATGCAATGCTCCTTGAAACCGTCGCCGGTTTCCGTCCTTCACGTTCTAAAAACATAACATATGCATTCAGATTTGTCTCCGTAACGGCAGACACCCCGTATACATTCTGCGCTTCCAGATATTCATTCATCTTGCGGAGATCACGTTCATAGGAAACTTCCGTATTCTTTGATGTCTGTTTTTCATTGTGAATATATTCAATAAAATCCATAATGTCATGTGTCATGTTTTTTTCCTGACTTTCTTTTTATCCTGTGTATTTTTTCATTATAATGATAAGCAGACCGAAAAGCAATCTTTTCAAAAATTTTTTACGATCATCTTAAGGAGCGGAATATTGATATAAGCTTCTGCAAATACGCCGCCGATTACCAGTATTACTGCCACCCCATAAAATACAACAGATTCCACCGCCTGTTTTATGCGGATTTTCGGATTACATACCGGTGACCGGTACTGTCTGCTGTTTTTGCCACAAAAGCGGCACCATAGTACCGCAGCCACATAAAAAAATGCCTGTGGAAGCAGACCGACAAACGCAACTGCAACACCACGGATTCCAAGATCCGCAATCGCCATTGCAAGAAAAAATCCAAATGTTCCTGTCAGAATACACAACCATACCGTCGATGCCACCGCATATCCGCACCCTTCCCCAAACAAAAAGAAAAAAAATGCGAACTTTCCCCGTTTCCAAAGCAGCAGCCAGAACAATCTTTCCGGTGAAATGCTGCTATATGCGAACTGTTCTAAAATCCATATATTTAATATCCGGCAAAGATCCCCTGCCTTATACTTTAACAGGTTTGCAAGAAAAACACCCACAAAAAATACAGGCAGAAACAGGCATCCTTCTTTTTTCACACACGCCCCACATACACTTTTCTTCAGTTTATGCGTTTTTCTCCTGATTCAGAAGATTTTTATATGCCAAAAGTGCAGAAACTGTTTTGGCATCCTGTAATTTTCCATCGTAGATCATCTGACAGAGTTCATCGATGTCATGTGCCTCGACATCAAGGAACTCTCCCTCATCTAAATGCTGATGTCCCGGTTTTAAATTACGCGCTAAATACACATCAATGAACTCGTCACAAAATGCAACTGTTGTTTTAAGTGACAAAAGACGCGTAAGATCATCACTGCGATATCCCGTTTCCTCCTCTAACTCCCGTGCAGCACACACCTTTGTGTCTTCTGTAACACTGTCTCTTGATCCCGCCGGTATCTCAAGTGTCATACGGTCGATTGCATTCCGGTACTGACGCACCATCAGAATCTTTCCGTCTCCGCGTACCGGAACAACGGCTGCCGCCCCTTTTCTGTGTGAAATAAAATCCCATTCTTCGAGTTTTCCGTCCGGCAGCTGCATCGTATCTGTATAAATATCCAGAATGGCTCCATTTTTTACCAGTTCTCTTTTTACTCTCTTAACCTGTTGGTCCATACAATATTCCTCCGCTTCAATATATTCCAAGTCTGTTATTTTTTTACAGTATCTGTTCTTATTGTACCACCCTCTGCCTTTATTTTCCATCTGCTTTTATACAATTTGGACACGACGAAGGCGACTTGTTACTGTTCGCAGGCAAGTGAATGGCATAGCACCGGACACTAACACACCTTTCCACCAGCTCTTATCCTGTGCGGATGAACAGATGTACTTAGCAAAGCAACGGCTAAAAGCCAAAAATAAACCGTCAGATAAATAAAGTGTTAAAACTTTCCTCATCTCTTTCCAAAAAAGATTAAGGAATATGCCAAAATCTCCTTTTTATAAACTTGACTGTTATACTAATTCCATCAAATTTATGAAAAGGAGATTTTACTATGACAGGCATTGAAATCGTTTTTTCTGTCATCGGGATTGGCATTATCATCGGAGGGTTTGTTTACGCAATTTACGATTCTTACTGTCAGTCAAAAGATTATCGTACATCCAGAAAAAAATAAGCTGCACACCTCTGTGTGCAGCTTATTTTTATGCCATCATACGGATACCATTTCTGATATTCTGACCTTCCATCACTTTCATGTTTCTGCCAGTCTGATTTTCCAGCATCTGCATGCCACCTTTCTCAGCCTGACTCTCCAACATCCGGTATCCTACCCGCGGGACCGTTGTAATATACTCCGGTTCTAAAGGAGAACTTTCTATTTTTTTCCGGATATTCGTCATATTGACACGAAGAATCCTGCTGTTTTGCTCTGCATATGGTCCCCATATTTTTTCCAAAAGCATCTGATATGTTACAACCGTACCAGAATTTAACGCAAGACTTTCTATGATCCGGTATTCCACCGGCGAAAAATGAACCTCCGTTCCTCCAAGCAAAACCTGTCTTTTTGTAAAATCAACCTTAAGATTTCCTGCCTCGTAATATGTATGCGCACCTGCCGAAATTCTTCTGCGTAATGCGGAAAAAATCCGTGCCGCAAGTTCCTTCTCATGAAACGGTTTTACCATATAATCATCTGCTCCGGCATATAATGCCTCCACTTTATCAAGGTAGCTGCTCCGTTCCGACAGGATTATAATCGGGCAATCCGTCCACTCCCTGAACCACTGGATCAAGGTGATCCCTTCCATATCAGAAAATTTATTATCCATCAGAATCAGATCCGGACAGACACCGGTACTCATCTCCATTCCCTGTTTTCCACTTCCTGCAATATAAATCTTGTAATTTTCTTTTTCCATTGCCCTGCGGATCAAATAAGAAATGCTTGTATCCTCATCGATCAGTAATATTTTTGCTCTGTCACTTATTCTATTTTCTATCACGTTAATACGCCTCCTGTAATATCATCTTTTTATTCAATTACAGGAATACGTTTTGCCTTCTTACCATCAACAAGATGTATGTATTTTATATTCTGCCACAGTATGATCATATGGCTGCTAAATCTTTTTAGTGCCATATGCAGAATAACTGCCGGGATCATTAAAACTACATATACTTCTACTAAAAACCGTAACATCTGAAAACGGCTCTGATTCTGTTCACCCAGCGCAGCTTCACTCTGTGTCGTTCGCGCAAGTGTAGCCGCCGGTGTTTCTTCCGGGAGACCGCATGCCTGACGTTCTGCTATTTCCGGTCCCGTCAACCGGTCTGTGTGATATTCTTCTAGTTCACATTCCCCTGCCTGGTCTGCATTTTGTCCTTCTATTCCATACTTCAGGAGCCCGCCTGCGGTCAGCTCAAAACTCTGTGGTGTCTTTTCATACAAATGCAGTGTATCTGTCTGCGGTAAAAACTGAAAGAAAGATATTACGATAAATCCAATCAGGATAAACAGAAACCACTTATGCTGTTTTACTCTCTGCATTTGCCACACCACCTTTCTTTCACTCATTTTCAGATGTATTTTAACATATATTTTACATCCTGGCACTATTTTTTTCAGAATTCCGTCTTTCTCTGATTCCATATATGCAAAAACTGCCGTACCTGTCATTTATGACACCGGTACGGCAGTCTCTTTATTTTTCATACAATAGATCGCACGCTCTGCGAGCAACCCCATTGTCACGAATCACTTCGCGTAATCTGTTACCCTTGACTCACGAATAACATTTACTTTAATCTGTCCAGGATATTCCAATTCAGCTTCGATCTGTTTGGAAATATCACGCGCAAGCAATACCATATCGGCATCGCTGATCTGCTCCGGAACAACCATGATTCGAATCTCCCTGCCCGCCTGAATAGCGAAGGATTTTTCTACACCCTTAAATCCGTTAGAAATATCTTCTAACTGTTTCAATCTGTTTGAATATGTTTCCAGTGTCTCTCTTCTGGCACCTGGTCTTGCTGCACTAATTGTATCTGCAGCCTGAATGATACATGCAATTAATGACTCCGGTTCTACATCACCATGATGCGCTTCTACAGCATTGATAATAATTGGTGACTCTTTGTATTTTCTACATAAATCCACACCGATCTGAATATGGGAACCTTCCATATCATGATCGACAGATTTACCAATATCATGTAACAATCCTGCACGTTTTGCAGTTCTTACATCTACACCGATTTCAGCAGCCAGTAATCCGGAAAGCTGTGCTACTTCAATGGAATGTTTGAGAGCATTTTGTCCGTAGCTCGTCCGGAATTTCATCCGGCCTAAAAGACGCACAAGCTCCGGATGGATTCCGTGAACACCAACCTCTAAGGTTGCTGCCTCACCTTCCTCACGAATCATTGTCTCGACTTCTTTCTGAGCCTTCTCAACCATTTCCTCGATTCTTGCCGGATGGATACGACCATCCACAATCAGTTTTTCCAAAGCAATTCTGGCAACTTCACGACGAATCGGATCAAAACCGGATAAAATCACTGCCTCCGGCGTATCATCAATGATCAGATCCACACCGGTTAACGTTTCTAACGTACGGATATTACGTCCTTCACGTCCGATGATTCTTCCTTTCATTTCGTCATTCGGAAGCTGTACAACAGAAATCGTCGTTTCGGCAACATGATCCGCAGCACACTTCTGAATTGCAGTCACCACATACTCTTTTGCCTTCTTATCAGCTTCTTCCTTTGCCTTGTGTTCCATTTCTTTGATCAATTTTGCAGTATCAATTTTAACGTCTTCTTCAACAGTCTTTAAGAGATAATCCTTTGCCTGTTCGGAGGTTAAACCGGAGATCCTTTCCAGTTCTTTCACACGCTCTTCATTGAGCTTTGCGACCTGCGCTTTCTGTCTGTTGATCTCTTCTTCCTTGGCTGCAAATCCCGCCTCGCGTTTTTCGATCGCTTCTAACTTTTTGTCCAGATTTTCTTCCTTCTGAACAATGCGTCGTTCACTGCGTCCGATCTCCGCTCTCCGCTCTTTTACCTCCTTGTCTAAGTCATTCTTGACACGGATGGATTCTTCCTTCGCTTCAAGCATTGCTTCACGCTTCTTGGTTTCTGCCGTTTTTACCGCTTCATCAATAATCTCACGCGCTTTTTCATCTGCATTTCCGATCTTAGCCTCTGTTACTTTTTTATAGTAAGCAGTTGTGACGAAATATACAACGACCGCGGTAACCAGTAGAGTGATCACAACAGCGATAATCACACTTCCCACAGGAGCACCTCCTTTATTAAATTTTCATTGTACATATAACATAAAAACATGGTTTGTTATCTGTCATAATTACAACATATAAATTTTATTCTATTTTAATATTTATGTCAAGTAGATAACTGTTCAATGTGCATAATATTGCATTTTTATTTTGCAACAATACAACATATTGTACCAAAAATCCCCCGTTTTCCTATGTTCTTATTCCTCGTATTCATCCCAGATTTTCATGACATGCAAAATATCGCTGCTCTTAAATCCACGGCGCATCAGATACTGGTAAATTTTCTGCTGTTCTTTGCGGTCACATTCTTTTGGTTCATAATGTTTCTTTTCTAAAAGCTGACGGATCTTTAACTGTTCATCACTGTCGAACACCTCATCAAGTGCCTGTTCTATCACACTTTTTTCAATTCCTTTTGCTATAAGATCCATTTTTAATTTCTGACGGCTTTTTTTCTTCTGTTGATATGAAATATAGGTCGTCGCATAGCGCAGATCATCGATATAGTGATATTTTCTGACATACTCCACTGCAAGATCCACGCACACATCAGGATACCCGTTCTGCATCAGCTTCTCCCGCAGCTGATGTTCCGTCCGGTCCATTCGTTCCAAAAGAAACATCGCACGTTTCTTCGCCCGCGTTCCAAGTATTTCATAGATGATCTCATCATATTTCTCTCGGGATATGACAGTCCCCTCCCGCAAGGATAATTTTCTTACCTCACCCTTATATAAAAGGACTTCCATCCCGTTGTCAAACCGAATGGAAGTCCTTCCTTTTTCCCGGGGAATTACTTCTACGACAAGCAACTCCTGCATCTTTTATTCCTCCGCTTTTACCTCGGCTGTATTCTCTGCTTTCTTTTCAGCCGCTTCCGCTTTTTTTGCGATCGCTTCCGCTGCTTTTATGCTCTGTGCCTCAGTCTCGTTTTCCTTTGTTTCCTCAGACTCTTCCGTTCCGTCCACATTTAACATTTCTCTGACTTTTGCCTCGATCTCCTCACAGATCAGCGGATTTTCTTTCAGATACTGTTTTGCATTCTCACGTCCCTGGCCGATCTTATCTCCATTGTATGCATACCATGCTCCGGATTTGTTAACCACACCCTTATCTGCTGCAAGGTCTAAGATATCGCCCTCTCTGGAAATTCCCTGTCCAAACATGATATCAAACTCTGCTTCACGGAATGGCGGTGCCACCTTATTCTTAACAATTTTTACCCTGGTACGGTTACCAACAACCTCTCCGCCCTGTTTTAATGCCTCAATTCTTCTGACATCCATACGGACAGAAGAATAGAACTTCAGTGCACGTCCACCGGTCGTTGTCTCCGGATTACCAAACATAACGCCAACTTTCTCACGAAGCTGGTTAATAAAAATAACCACACAGTTGGATCTGCTGATCGCTGCAGTCAGTTTTCTCAAAGCCTGCGACATCAGACGGGCATGCAGTCCAACATGGCTGTCTCCCATATCACCCTCGATCTCCGCCTTCGGAACAAGCGCCGCAACAGAGTCCACGATTACAATATCAACAGCCCCTGAACGAACCATTGTCTCAGTGATCTCCAGAGCCTGCTCACCATTATCCGGCTGTGAAATATATAAATTATCAATATCAACACCGATATTCTTTGCATACACCGGATCAAGTGCATGTTCTGCATCAATAAATCCGGCAATTCCGCCTCTCTTCTGCACCTCAGCTACCATATGTAATGCAACCGTTGTCTTACCACTGGATTCCGGTCCGTAGATCTCCACGATACGTCCCTTCGGCACTCCACCGACTCCAAGCGCAATATCCAGTCCAAGAGAACCTGTCGGAACCGCTTCTACTACCATATTAGAACTGGAATCCCCAAGCTTCATTACAGATCCTTTACCGTACTGCTTCTCAATATGTCCAAGAGCTGCCTCCAGCGCTTTCTGCTTCTCTTCATTAATCATCTTATGGATTCTCCTTATATTTTCTTAATTTCAAACGCTCATACCAAACCTATGTTCGTGTTTTCTTCTTATATGCTATTATAAATCGTCGGCAAAGTCAAGCAAAACTTTTCGACAAAAAGGGCACCGTTTCTGCACGGTGCCCTGCATCATATTTGGGTTTACTCCTTATTTATCACCGATCAGCCAGTTGTACATTTCTTCGTACTGTTTTGCAGAATGACTCCAGGAGAAATCTGCTGCCATGGCACGATCAACCATCTTGTTCCACTCGCGTTTATTATCGTAATATACACGTTCTGCATTGCGGACTGTTGCAAGCATTTCATGTGCATTGTAATTCGTAAAGCTGAAGCCCGTACCGGTGCTCTCATACTCATTATAGGGCTGTACGGTATCCTTCAGTCCGCCGGTCTCTCTGACGATGGGTACGGTACCGTAACGCAGCGCGATCAACTGACTCAGGCCGCAGGGTTCGAACAGGGACGGCATCAGATAAGCATCACAAGCCGCATAGATTTTATGGGACAGTGCATCCGAATAATAAATGTTGGCAGACACCTTGTCTCCATACTTCCAGTCGAAATGACGGAACATATTCTCATAACGTTCCTCACCGGTGCCCAGTACCACGAACTGGATATCATCCTGGCACAGTTCATCCATTACATAAGCGATCAGATCCAGACCCTTCTGGTCTGTCAGTCTGGATACCAGACCGATCATCATTTTCTTATCATCTACGCGAAGTCCAAGCTCTTCCTGCAGGGCTCGCTTATTCTTCACCTTTTCCTTGCGGAAATTCACTGCATTATAGGCTTTTACGATATTTTTGTCCGTCTCCGGATTGAACTCTCCATAGTCGATGCCGTTGACAATACCGCGCAGATCATGACTTCTCGCACGCAGCAATCCGTCAAGGCCCTCACCGTAAAACGGAGTCTTGATCTCCTCCGCATAGGTATCACTTACGGTGGTCACTGCATCCGCGAATACAATACCGCCCTTTAACAGATTTGCATCCTTATAAGCCTCCAGCTTGTCAGAAGTAAAATAATACTCCGGCAATCCGGTAATGCTCTGTACCGTCTTCACATCCCATTTTCCCTGGAACTTCAGATTATGTATGGTGATCACAGACTTCATGTTGCGGTAGAAATCTCCGCCATGGAAACGCTCCTTCAGGTATACCGGGATCAGACCGGTCTGCCAGTCATGGCAATGGATCAGATCCGGCTGGAAATTCAAAAGCGGTAATGCCGACAGCACTGCCTTGCAGAAATATGCATACTTTTCGATCTCATATCTGGGATCATCCCCATAAGGCTTGAAACCACCGAAATAACTCTCATTATCAATGAAATAATAATGCACCCCGGCTTCCTCTGCCTCCAGAACACCTACATACACATTCTGCCAGTTGAAATCCATGTAGAAATGTGTCACATACCTGAGCTTATCCTTCATCTCCTGCTTCATACAGGTATACTTCGGGATAAACACTCTTACATCAAAATACTCCTTGTCAATATACTTCGGCAAAGATCCTACGACATCCGCAAGTCCTCCGGTCTTGATAAAAGGTACGCCTTCCGATGCGGCAAAAAGAATTTTTTTCATGTAAACCCTCCACATATGCTACGGCTTGTATTCAAAATATAGATTGATTATACCATGTTTACGATTCATAGAAAAGAGTTCAAAGGCAATTTACAAATCTTTAATCTCCCAGTAACCCTTTCGATCCGATCCTACTCTAACTATTTTTCCCTCTTCTTTCAGTGCCTTTATAAGACGAGCTACCTTTCTCGGACTTATGCTCATTTGTTTTGCCATTTGTTTTGCTGTGACAAATGGATTTTCTTTTAGGATCTCCAAAGTTTCCATTTCTTCCGACTTTTCATTGCCAATATCATTGCCAACATCATTGCCATTGGCAATGATATTGGTATCCTCTTTTTGTTCTGTTGAAAATGGAATCTCTACTTTAATAAAATGCTCTGAAATATGAAAGATGCTCTTATCATATACTTTGAGAATTCTGCTCATTCCTGACCCCAGCTGTTCCACAAGTCCTACATCTTTAAATACTCTCATCAATTCACGATTTCTTGGCATGCTGCTACAGCTAAAAAAATCCTCTTCACTCTGTCCCGGTATCAATCCTCCATAGGAAGTAAAAATCATTCTGTCACTAAAAATTTCAAAAACCGGAGGGATCTCTCTCGTAAAATCAGAATGAACAATTGTATTTATTACAGCCTCTCGCATAGGAATAGGTGCAACCAGATTTGTTTCTGTTCTCTGCGCAGTTGTCACTTTTGTTCTCGTAACATTCTCAATCTTTAATTTTTCCAACACTTGATAGGTTGCTTTAATCAAAGAACAATAACCATATTCTTCATTTTCAATCAGATCTACTTTATCTTTTCCTGCATATTTTGCGACCTTTACTGATATGCCGTTTTCATCTGCTAATAAATATGCAACATAATTATATTTTCCATCCGGGGTCAGGAGTTCCAGCGAATTTACAAATTTATCATTTAACTCCATTCCTCTTTCCTGATAATATATTTTTAATTGTGCAAATGTCAGATCCTGTCTGGGGGATGTGATATTTCTTAATGTATTATGAAGCCTTTTACTGTAATAATTGTCTATCAGCGGTGTCGGCATCGGTTGCGTAGATGTTCCTATCCGCATAAAACATCCATTCGGCGACATCCCTTGTTTTTTAATATAATACGGCTTTTCAAGTCCACTGGAAATCAAAATTTTAATGATTGGAATATTATCTATTTCCTCTGTTACAATATCAAATAATCCCATAGTTGATGGAAGAATATTATTTTTTATTCGATCTGCTATTTTCAATTGCGTAGAATCTAATTCCGGCACACCGATAGGGCTCCCTATATCATCTAAACCGATATAGAGTATTCCTCCCTCTTTATTGTTCAGAAATGCTACAACTTCTTTTTCCAGTTTGTCATTTAATTCCGATTTAAATTCTGTTCGACTATTTTCCTGAAGCATATTCCCTCTTTTCCACAATTATCATCAACTATTTACATTGACCCTTTATTTCTTCTATAGTGTCTTTTAATCCACGTATCTTCTTTATAATCTCAAAGTTTTCACTATTTAAATCAAAAACATTAACCGAACCTATTGCACTTACTAATTCTTTTTCCACCTTACTCAAAGTATTGTAAATTTCAGCTTTTAATGTATCCTCTTTAGCATTATTAGAAGATGCTTTCGTATTAACAGATGTACTTTCTATATCTTTAGAATATAAGCCTCTCCCAACTCTTGAAATATCATTTGAGTCAACTAATTGTGCAATAGCTCCGGCAATTTGATTTTTCGTAGGTATTTTCCCACTTTTTTGAATTATGTATTTTTTAAAATCATCATTAGTATACATGCCATATGTTTTTACGCATTCAATAATATAAATCTTAATTTCTGCTGTCGATATCTTCATTTTTTCCTCCACTTCATGTATTTCGTTTAAAGCGTTTGAATCGTTAAATTCGTTAAGCGTTGTTTCTTTAGTCATTTGTGGCATCTTTTTAACAAATTATACCATTTTAAAATTCATTTATCAATATCTTTTATTTTGAATCCCGTTGTTTTTCCATATAATTAGTTTATATAAAAATAGCAATAATTACTTATTTCACCATACAAGTAAAACAAAGTAATTATTGCTATTATTCAGTCATCATTTACTTTTTCATCTAACTTTTCGTTTCAAATTTCTCATGATCTGTAGGAAAGCCGGATCCTGTCAGCGATCAGTGCAATAAATTCCGAATTGGTAGGTTTGCCTTTGCCCGTGTCGATCGTGTAACCGAACATGGCATCCAGGGTCTCCATGCGCCCTCTGCTCCAGGCAACCTCAATGGCATGGCGAATAGCGCGCTCCACGCGGCTGGGTGTGGTCTGGAACCGCTTGGCGATGGTCGGATACAGGATCTTTGTGATAGAACTGATCATTGCCGGATCCTCTACCGACATCATGATAGCTTCCCGCAGATACTGATACCCTTTGATATGTGCCGGCACTCCGATCTCATGGATCATATCCGTGACATCCTTTTCCAGGTCATGGATGACTTCCCGGGTCTGTTCCTTTTTTTCTGTCGCTTTTACTGTGCTGTCTTTGGCGTTTTTCGTAGAAGGAACCGTGATCATAATTTGGAATTCCTTGTTGGCATTCATCAGATCCCCCAGGATTTTGTATACTTTTTCATTATCCTTTGTAGTTGTAATGTTTAATTTTTCCATTAAACTACCTCCATGACTACAAAACTACTTTTTTCACGTACCGTTCTATTATAAATAGATATGCGTCGTAGCTTCAAGCAGAACCCATCGCAAGATTTTTCCAAATTTCGCAGAATAAAAAAGGTAAAAAAAGGAAATTATTCAGTAACAGTAGAAAATAAAACAAATTCTTCAGGAGGTGGTGGTTCTGGTGGTAGTACAGGAGGAGAAACGCAAACACCAGAAATTACAGTAGGAGAAATAAAAGTAGTAGCAGATAGTACTGGAACAGGTTCAGCAATAACTGACGCAAACAGTGTATATTTAGGAAACACACTATATATAACATTTTCTCATTCAATAACAGGTGGAACAACAGTAGTAGATAAAACCATTCCATATGCAGTAACAAAAAACGGAACATATACTTTTACCGTAACAGGAACAGTAAATGGAAAAAGTTATACAAAAAATGTTAGTGTAACAGTAAACCAATTTAAAGATGTTTATGAATATATGCAAACAAATACAAAAGTAACATATTCAGATGGAGAGGTATGGGTACCAGAAGGCTTTAAAGTTGCAGATGATTCAGCCTCAACAGTACAAGGTGGAGTAGTAATAGAAGATAAAGACCTAAACCAATTTGTATGGGTGCCAGTAGCAACACTAGCAGATTATAAGAGAACATGGTATACTGAATATGACTCATTTAGTAGCTATTCAGAAGCATTACCAGAAGATGAAAAAACAAGTGTAGAAAGATATAAAGGATTTTATATAGGAAGATATGAAGCAGGGGATAAAGAAAGTACAGTTGCAAAAACATTAAGAAGTTCAAATGATGTAACAAAAACAGTAACAATAAAAGCAAATCAAGCCCCATATAATTATGTAACAAGAACTCAAGCAGTTTCTTTAGCTGAAGGTTTTGCAACAAAGCAAGGATATAAAGCCAAAACAAAATTAGTAAGTAGTTATGCATGGGATACAACAATAGCATTTTTACAAAAAGTGAATAGTGACTATGGAAATAGTTCAGAAGAAGGAAATTATAGAGATACAACATTTTCATATACAGATATAACAGGAGCAAGTCAAACAAAGGCAAGTAATTCACAGGTATTAGTCCCAACAGGACAAACAACCCCAGTATGTAATATTTACGATATGGGAGGAAATGTTTTTGAGTTGACAACTGAGTCCAATTCGGACACGTACAATCCTTCCGCTAAACGTGGAGGCTCTTACGACGACTATTTCGCGAGTAATCCAGCCGGTTATCGCTTTCACGATTCTGGCTATGCCCACGTTAGTGTCGGGTTCAGGCTCACTTTATTTATGTAGACCTGAGCCCTGGATGCTCGAATTATAACACAATGATAACTAGAGCCCAGAGTAACAAGTTTGAAAAGGGAAAATGCTCCTGCCCTTAACAAGGAGCAACTAGAAAATGTAGAGAAGGTAGGAGGCGTTCTGAGTCTTGGCAAAGCCGAGAGTCAGGCCGCCACTACCGGACTAGTCCTACCGGACTAGTCCTTGTTTTTTTGCAAAAACAAGGATGGGTTAACATAAAAATAAAGGAGGAGAAGATATGCCAACAAAAGACTCGTTCTATAACATTGCAAAAGAACTAGAAGTGGCACAGGAAAATGAAGGCTACCTAATAGTTATAAGATGTGGAGCTTTCTTCACATCTATTGGAGCAAATGCAATAGCACTCTCAAATGAATTAGGCTTAAAACTTACATGCTTAAAGAAAGGCCTGTGTAAAGCTGGAGTACCAATAAATGCATTGTATAACTACGTAAAGAGGCTAGATTCATTAGGCTACAATTATGTAATATACAATTATGCGAAAGACGAAATTATTAATAATGGCAAGAAATATGCAGAATGTTACAGATTTGAAGGAAAGCCTATAGACAAAAGTAATTTGCTTTTGGATTGCAAAGACTGTGAATACTATGAAAAAAGCTACAATAATATAGATATATTCACAGATATGAAAAGAATACAAGAGTTTAAAGATTTAAAAGAAAAGCAAGAAAAAATTGAAAAAATGGGCAAAATTATAAGCCTTTTTGATGAAGATAAATAAATTTCATAAATCTTTAAGTATAAATTATCAAAATGATACAAAATACAATATGAAATTATTTATAATCTTAAGTTGTAATAAAAATCTAAAAGGTGGTAATAAAATGAGCCAAAGTGAAGAACTAGTATTAATTCCAAAGTATGAAAAATATATGCAATACATGGTAGAAGCAATAGTAAAAATGCCAAGAACAGAAAAATTTAATATTGGAAATGAGTTTAAATCTGTGATGTATAAAACATTAGAAAACATCTTGTATATAAATAAAGTAGAAATATCTAAGCGAATGTATTATTTGAATTTAATAGATGCCTTGCTAAGTACACAAAGAGTAATGCTAAGGCTAATGGTAAAAAATAGATGGATAGACGAAAAGAAGTTTAGAGTAAGCATGGAAATGTTATACGAAATTGGTAAAATACTTGGAGGGCTAATAAAACAATATGCCAAAAACAATAAGAAATCAATATGACAA